>Ga0105104_10000016_pt1 | contig 148267 bp, 114 predicted proteins | sample PPLLaktember2015_3_FD_87034 | JGI IMG/M metagenome (GOLD analysis project Ga0105104, IMG submission 87034) | Freshwater sediment microbial communities from Prairie Pothole Lake near Jamestown, North Dakota, USA - PPLs Lake P7 Core (6) Depth... | ecosystem: Environmental > Aquatic > Freshwater... | reverse complement strand
TACGTGGACAATATGGACAGACCCGAATGCGGTTATGTACGGGAAAGTCTTCGGCGTTGCCAATCAAAACATAGACTCTTCCGGCGCATGGTCCTGGGAATCGATAACGGCATCGCAGATAAACGGACCTGCTGACGGTGTGTTCACGGCAAGCGGCGATTACATGGTGGTGGCATTCAGCGAAGGCGGCCTGCCGGGTTCCGATTTAGGCTACTTCTATGCCGACAATGTGAAGGTGGAAGGACCCGAATGTTCGCCGGTGGACCTCAATGATGATTGCTACTTTGACCTGTTAGATATAGCGGAGTTTACATTAGACTGGCTGACCTGCAACCGCGATCCAGCCGAAGAATGCTGGCAATAAGAAACACAGACATAGCTTTTAGAGACATTTACTGTGTTGAAAAACGCTTTATAAAGCATAAGAGTGTTTTTGCGCAATAAGAACTGGTTTTTTGCGCAAACGCTGTTTAAAATAAGCATTTCATATTGAATTTTAAGTAAATTCCTGATAAAATACGCAAAATAAACAGTTTTCTTATTTTAAGGGCGGTGATATGAAAAAAGCACATTTTCTTATGGGGTTTTCTATCGTTTTATTTTTCTTTTCCTTTTCTGCTCAAGCGTTTGACAGCGCCCCTATCGGCTGGGCTAGCGAGGGCGGCGGCACAACAGGCGGAGCAGGCGGAACTGTTGTTGAAGTCAACAACGCCACCGACTTTATTAACTATGTGCAGGAACAAGACCAGGACCCGTACATCATTTATGTCAGCAGCAATATTATTCTGCCTGATACGAACATCCGCGTCCGCGGCAATAAGACAATCATCGGCTTGCCGGGGTCGCATATCACCGGCAATTTGAAGAGCTACAGGGCCGAAGAAGGCAACAACATCTTCAGGTTTCTGAACATAAGCAACAAGGACGAGTTGGGCGATGGGGACTGCATCAGCATTGACGAGGCCAGCCACATTTGGGTCGACCACTGCACATTTACTGACGGCGGCGACGGCAATGTCGATATCAAGAACGCCGCAGACTATATCACCGTCTCCTGGTGCATATTCAAGTACACGGAAGACAGCACTCACAATTACAGCAACTTAATCGGACATTCCGACAGTACCGGCAGCACGGATGCGAACCATCTCCTTGTCACTTTCCACCATAACTGGTATTCGACAATGTGTAAGGAGCGTATGCCTCGTGTCCGTTTCGGTAAGGTGCACGTATATAATAATTATTACAGCGACCTTTTAGCCGGCGGTTATTGTGTCGGCGTCGGCGTCGACTCACATATTCGTGTCGAAAATAATTACTTCAATGCCGTGCCGATGCCGTGGAAGGATTATTACACCGGAAACGGAGCCGCAGGACACATTGGCTGGAATACAGGAAATATATTCTACGACTGCGACGTGCCGACCTGGGCAACAAATGAATATGATACAACTTTCACTCCGCCGTATGATTATACGCTTGACGACACCAACGACATTCCTGCTTTGGTTCAATATGGTGCCGGTGCTGACGGCCAAGAAGGCACTCCGCCTCATTGGTTTTATGGCTATTACGGTGACTTCGACAAAAGCGGATTTGTAGACGGAAAAGACTTTGCCGAATTCGCCGATTATTGGAAGGCCGATGTCGCTGACTGCAACCAGCTTTGGGACGCCGATTATAACGGTGACTGCAAAGTGGACCTTTTTGAATTGTCACTACTGGCTGAAAACTGGCTTTATATTCCGCCTGATATTACACCGCCGGCAGTACCGACAGGTCTGACTGCATCAGCAGGCGACGCAATAGTTACGCTTGACTGGGATAACAATACAGAGGAAGACCTGGCAGGCTATAATGTTTACCGTTCGACAACATCCGGCAGCGGCTACAGCAAGCTGAACGGTTCTCTTTTAACCGATTCAAATTATACAGACAGCAATGTAATAAATGAAACGTCATATTATTATGTTGTTACCGCAACTGATACAAATGCAAACGAATCCGATAATTCAAGCGAAGTATCCGCAATGCCAAGCACCGGAACTTCAGACCTTACTATCCAGGAAAATACGGCAGGCTTTTGTGACGTTGACGGAGCGATTGAAAGCGAATACTCCGACTGGACCGGCACAGGTTATGCAAATACAGACAATGCCAGCGGCAACGGCGTCGACTACAGTATAAATATACTTACGGCAGGCACATATACATTTACGTGGCGATACGCTAATGCTTCAAGCGACAGGCCGGCAAATCTGATTATAAACGGTTCAACTGTCGTATCGGGCATTAGTTTTCCGGGTACAGGTTCTTGGTCAACATGGAACACGGCATCGACAAGCGGTGTATCTTTAACCACAGGCGTAAAAACTATACGCCTTGAAGCAACAACCAGCGGCGGATTAGCCAATATAGATTATATAAATATCACAGGCGAGAACCTTATGACTGCAAGCTGTCCGTAACAAAGACGAATAGATAAACGAATTTTTGCCGGGCGTTTAATTTTATATTGGACGCTCGATTTCTATACTCAGCAAGTCCACAATATTTCGCAGTTTATGACTCAAATAAGCCTTTTTTACAGGCTTAATTCAGGAAAAACTGTTAATTTGCGTAAAATCTTTCCGATATACGATTATACCCTTGTTTTACAGTCTATATTTTTGATACAATATCAGTGAGAGCAGGGGGTACGTGTGGGGGTATTGTAAGTTATTCTTTTTTCGGAGCTTAAGTGATGAAAAAATCTTTCTTAGCAGTATTTACCACAGTTTTATGTTTATGCCTTGCTTCAAGTGCCTTTGCTATTGAAGCAGACGGTTGGGCAAGTCAGAACGGCGGCACTACAGGAGGCCAAGGCGGAACTGTTGTTGATGTCAACAACGCCACTGACCTTGAATATTACGCCGAATTGGGAACTACGCCATATATTATTCGAATCTCAGGCTATATTAATATTGGTGGTACTGGTAATCTCGAAATCAGGGCTAACAAAACACTCATAGGCGTAGGTGAGAATCCGACGCTCGAAGGAAATGTCGGCTTTGAAAATGATGAGGGGAATATAATTATCGAGAACCTGAACATCACTAATCCTTACGATGGAGACGACTACGACGGAATCAGCTTAAAGCAGAACATACATAATGTTCTTGTTACCAAGTGCACCATCTACGATTGCGGCGACGGATCTTTCGATATAAGCAACAATTCCGATTTTGTTACCGTTTCATGGTGTAAATTCCACTATACCCCTTCTGCTCCGGATCCCGAACATACCTTCGCATGTCTCGTCGGAAGCAGCGATAAACAAACCGACGATGCGGCCAATCTCCGCGTTACTTACCACCACAACTGGTGGACGACTGGTGTCAAAGAAAGAATGCCCCGCGTACGTTACGGGCAGGTTCACGTTTATAACAATTATTACAGCAATCTTGTGGCCGGCGGTTACTGTGTCGGTAGAGGCTGCGGTTCCCGTATCCGCGTCGAGAGCAACTATTTTAATGCCGTACCAAATCCTTGGGCAAAGTACGACCAGGACGCCAACTATCCTGTCGGGCATATAGGCTGGAATACCGGTAATATTTTTGATGACTGCACACAGCCGACCTGGGCTACAAATGAATACGCTACTATTTTTACACCGCCTTATGATTATACCCTTGACGACACCAACGACCTTCCGGCTATGGTTCAGGCGTATGCAGGAGCCGGGACTCCTTATCCGCCACTTTACAACGTTTACGGCGACTTCGACCATGATGGCACAGTGGAAATGGATGACTTTGCGACATTTACCAATTACTGGCTGGTTACCGATTGTAATGCAATTACTGAAGCGGATTACTATCCTGACTGCATAGTAAACTTCCGAGAATTTGCAAAGATGGCAGAAAGCTGGCTAAAATAATAAAAGTATCGTAAAGTTAGGGGCAAATATGAAAACCAGCCTGGTATTGGCGGCGGCAGTTCTAATATTCGCGGCAAATTCTTACGGAGAAACAAGGGCATTTCCGGGCGCAGAGGGATGGGGCGCTTATGCATTAGGCGGCAGAGGCGGCGATGTTTACCATGTTACCAATCTGGCCGATAGCGGCGCCGGCTCCCTGCGGTATGGAATAACATCGGCAGGCGGAACCGTAAGCACGCCGCGGACTATAGTTTTTGACGTTTCAGGAACTATACAACTGGCCTCGAACCTCAGCATTAATAAATCTTATATAACTATAGCCGGACAGACCGCGCCTGGTGACGGAATATGTCTCCGTGATTACAATCTCGGCATCAGTGCCAGTCATATTATTGTCCGTTACATACGTGCACGCCTTGGCGACGAGAGCCTGACCGAAAGCGACGCAGTATCCATAAATAGCGGCTACAACATAATTATGGACCACGTCTCGGCAAGCTGGAGTGTCGACGAGGTCTTTTCGTGCTCAACATACAATCCAACTCTCAGTAATGTAACTGTACAATGGAGCATAATATCTGAGGCGCTTTGGCACAGCATACACGATAAAGGCACTCATAGTTACGGTGCGTTGATACGCGGCTGTTATGACGCTAAATATACTTATCATCATAATCTTTTCGCTCACAATTATTCGCGAAACCCCAGGCCGGGTAATTACGATAGTACCGTTGATAATGGAAACCCATACTGGGAAGACCCCTGCGGCCTATTATTCGATTTCAGAAATAATGTGATTTACAACTGGGGCGGCGATAGACCCGGTTATGATGCGGACCTCGACAGTGTTTGCAGATATAACTACGTGGGCAACTGGGCAAAGGCAGGCTACAACGGCACAAATGGATATTTATACAGCGCCGCCTGTACATATTTTAAAGGTTATTACGCTGGTAATTATTTTAACGGAACTTATTTAGCTGACGACTGGCAAAAGGTTTATTGGGACACATCGAAAGGCGGCTGGACTGAAGCACAAAAAACGGCCTACAAACAATCTGTGCCGTTTCCTACCAACCCAATCATAACAGATACGGCTGTTGTTGCATATCAAAGAGTACTTAATCATGCCGGTGCAAGCCTGCCTGTAAGAGATTCCGTCGATACCAGAGTTGTTAATGATGTCATAGACGGTACCGGTCAGATAATCGACACACAGGGCCAGGTCGGCGGCTGGCCGACGCTTAATTCAGCGGCAGCACCGACAGATACTGACCAGGACGGTATGCCGAATGTATGGGAAACAGCAAACGGATTGAATCTTATTGATGCGACCGATAGAAACGGCTACGACCTCGATACTGAATATACAAATCTCGAAGTTTATCTTAACAGTCTTATTCCGGTTGGTACATATACAGAAGATACCGCCCCGCCGACGCCAGACCCGATGACGTGGCAGTCGCCGCCGCAATCGGCAGGCACAGCACAAATCACTATGACCGCGACGACAGCTATTGACGCAAGCGGCGTGGAATATTACTTCGCCTGCACAGCAGGAGGCGGACATGATTCCGGTTGGCAGAGTAGTTCAACTTACACCGACACAGGACTCACTGTCGGCGTAACGTATGGTTACCAGGTAAAAGCTCGTGACCTTAGCACTTATCATTATGAAAACGGCTTCTCCACCATAGGCTATGCGATACCCGAGGCAGACGCAACGGCCCCTTCGCCTGACCCGATGACATTTTCGGCCGCTCCAAATGCGACTAACTCTAATACCATTACTATGACCGCTACAACAGCAGCGGACATCAGCGGCGTGGAATATTATTTCGACTGTACGGCCGGCGGCGGACACGACTCAGGCTGGCAGGATAGTACAATCTATACAGACAGCGGACTTGCCTCTGATACAACTTACACATACCAAGTCAAGGCCCGCGACAAGAGCCCTCTTCAAAATGAAACTGAATGGTCATCGCAGGCAAGTGCCGCGACCCCTGTCCAACCGACGATTAATACCCCTGCCGCTTACTGGATGCTCGACGAAACCAGCGGCTCAATCGCTCATGATGTAACCGGTAATACAGCTCTTGCGGGTACTTTACAGGGTACGACTCTGCCGGTGTGGGCAACAGGCCATTTCGGAAACTGCCTGACTTTCTCAGCAGGCGGCGGAAAAGTATATGTGCCAAGCAGTTTGACTATTGACTTCGGCGATGAAGATTTATCGGTCTCGCTTTGGGCCATACAGCCGACATCGTTCAGCGGACAGTATGAAGTTTTCATCAAGGGTACCATCGGCGGCGGCGCATTCCCCGGCGGCGGCAAACGTTATGAGCTGTATCGCAAAGACGCGACATTCCGTTTCGCGATTGACGATAATGTGACAAAATCTGAACTATCATTGGCTTCATCAGGTTTCTGTACGGACAACACCTGGGTACATATCGTGGCTGTTCGAGATACCGCAGCAAGCCAAATCAGGCTCTATGCCAACGGTGTGCTTAAAGGCACAGCCGCAGACAATACAGGCAGCATCAGCCAGACCGAACCTCTGTACTTAGCTGACGGCGTTTTCACTAACGGTTCGATAGACGATGTGCGTATTTATCGTTATGCCCTTACCCAGGAGCAAATCACCGAACTATATAACGGCGCAGGTCTTTCTGACTACTTCTGCACTAATCAGATTCCATCCGACCTCGATGAAAACTGTAAGGTGGATTTCTTAGATTATGCTATCTTTGCCGATGAATGGAAAAATGGTACACTGGACCTGATAGACGTAGCTGAATTCACGTTAGATTGGCTGACCTGCAACCGCAGTCCCGCCGGCCAGTGCTGGCAGTAAAAAGTCAGGATGTTAGATAATGAAGAGCATGTCGTTTCTGCTCATATGTGTAATGTTATTACTGGTGCAGATTTCAACCTCACAGGCTGATATTGTGGCCATCGCTGCACAGGGTAAATGCGTGTGTATGGACCTGAATAATCCGTCCACGGCAGATACTGTTCTGACAGACTCAAGGCTGAGGACTCGCAGCTCTACCGGCACCAACTACAAGTCATGGCTGCAGTTTGACCTCAACGCCATCTATGCAGCCAATCCCGGCCTGAAGGGCAATATTGTGATAGCTACCCTGACCTTTACCGGAACGGGGGACAACACAGCATCCAAACAATACATGGTAAATGGCCTGAATGATGCAGCAGGCATGGAGAATTGGAACCCGGCCAGTCTGACATGGAACAACGCTCCGGGCAACCACATCGCAGACTCGAATCTCGACCCATCCGTAACGACGGCCAACCTGTACACTAGTGTGATTCAACCCGGCGACGGAGTTACGGACAGCCAGACCTCGGAGGCCCTTGTGTCGTTTCTGAATACGGACAGCGACGATCTTGTCACCTTCATTATGACACCGGGCTGGACAACTTACTTTTACAACGCCGGCTCGATACATCCGCCTACGCTGACGCTCTCGATGGCGGCATATTGCAATACTTATTTTGTCGCCGCGGACGGAAATGACACCACCGGCAACGGTTCCATAGGCTCTCCCTGGAAAACAATCGGCAAGGCCGTGAGTATGGTTGTGGCGGGCGATACTATTTATCTGCGCGGCGGGCAACATAACTATTCTGACACCATCACGATTTCAAAAAGCGGGACGTCAGCAAACCCAATAACATTACAGAATTATCAGGATGAGACTGTTATTCTGGATTTCTCTGAGGAGGCATATGAGAGCAAAAAGAGAGGAATCAGCCTGAGCGGCAATTACTGGCACTTTAAAGGATTTACTGTTCAGTATACCGACGACACCGGAATACGTGTTACCGGCTCGCACAATACTCTGGAGCGGCTGGTTACTCACAACAACGGAGATACAGGGCTTCATTTGGGGGTAGGCGCCGCTTATAATCTGGTGTTAAACTGTGATTCTTCTTTTAATTACGACCCGGAAGAGTACGGTGAGGATGCTGATGGTTTCGGAGCTAAAGGCCCTACAGGGTCGTTACCGGGAGCGGGCGTCGGACTTGGCAACGTATTTCGAGGCTGCCGGTCGTGGGGCAACTCCGATGACGGTTTCGATTTGTGGTATGCCGGCAATGCTGTTAGAATTGAGGATTGCTGGGCTTTCCGCAACGGCGTAAATATATGGGGCGACCCCCGTTTTACGGGAAACGGTCAGGGCTTTAAACTGGGACAAGGAAGCGGTGCACATTTTTTGATTCACTGCCTGGCTTATTATAATCAACATAACGGATTTGACAGGAACGGCAATGCAACAGGAACTTTCCTTTATAACAATACTGGTGTAAGGAACCTGGAGTATAATTTTAGATTCGACGACAATACTTATACACATATGTTGCGGAATAATATTTCGTATTTAGGCACAGTAACAATGGGCAGCAAGGCCAACAATACATACAATTCCTGGAATACCGGTTTTTCGGTCAGCGCCTCGGATTTTGTGAGCCTTGATGCTAACGGACTTGATGGTCCTCGCGGGCCGAACGGCGAATTGCCCAAGCTGAAGTATATGCGCCTTTCAGTATCGAGCCCGTTGATTGATGCCGGAATCGATGTAGGAGAGCCTTTCAATGGCGGCGCACCCGATTTGGGCGAGTTTGAACATATAGACGGTGATTGCTATACCGATGGTACTATTGATTGGCTCGATTTGGATTGTCTGGCGGATAATTGGCTCAGCAGCAGCTGCGGAGTTTGCAATCAGGCCGATTTCAGCGGCGATAATAAAGTAAACTTTTCAGATTTTGCCATAATGGCGGAAAACTGGATGCAATAATATAATTTCGGGCTATCTGTCGACGCGAGCCGTACCGCCGGCCATAACCTTTTCGACATCGGCAAGACTAACCGTCGTCGTATCTCCCGGCGTAGTCATCGCCAAAGCCCCGTGTGCCGCTCCGTATTCAACGGCCTGCTGAGGAGTTTTGCTTTCCATCAAACCGTAAATCAGGCCTGAAGCAAAGCTGTCGCCGCCGCCGACACGGTCGTAAATCTCGAGATTTTCACGCAGCGTTGCTTCATAAAATTTGCCGTCTGTATAAAGTATTGCGCCCCAGTCGTTTATGGTCGCTGTTTTCGCGTTTCGCAGGGTCGTCGCTACCGCTTTGAAATTTGGAAATTGTTTTGCCGCTTCGAGTATCATTTTTTTGAAATTCGACGGGTCAAGTTTGGAAAGGTGCTTGTCCATACCCGGCACTTCCAGACCGAGGCAGGCGGTAAAATCCTCTTCATTGCCCATCATAACATCAATATACGGGGCTAATTTGCGGTTGATTTCCTGCGCTTTTTGCTGACCGCCGATGGATTTCCAAAGGCTTGGCCGGTAATTAAGGTCGTAAGAAACAATTGTTCCGTATTTTTTTGCAGTCATTACCGCTTCGATAATCACATCCGCTGTTGTTTCCGAAAGTGCGGCAAATATTCCGCCGGTATGAAACCACCGCACGCCCGCCTTGCCGAAAATATCTTCCCAGTCGATATCACCCTTCTTCAATTGCGATGCCGCCGAATGGCCGCGGTCGCTGCAGCCTTTTGCCGCTCTTACGCCAAAGCCTCTTTCGGTAAAATTCAGACCGACGCGAACCTGCCTGCCTATGCCGTCAAACGGAACCCACTTGACATAATCGAGATTGACTCCGCCCTGCAGCATTAAATCTTCGAGCAGTCTGCCGACCGGATTGTCCGGTATCGCGGTAATGACCGCAGCGCGTTTATTGAAACATCGGCGAAGGCCTCTTGCGACGTTGTATTCGCCGCCGCCTTCCCATACGCGAAAATTTCTTGCCGTATGGATTCTGTCGTCGCCGGGGTCGAGACGAATCATTATCTCGCCCAGCGAAAGAATATCGTATTTGCACTCCGCAGCGGGTTTGAGTTTGAACGCTGACATTTTATTTAGCTCCTCTGATTTGCTTAATTATTTCGATTGTTTGGCTGACTTTTTTCGTTATTCCTGCCCAGTCTTTTGCCGCGACAAGCTCTTTGGTAATCAGCTTTGCGCCCATACCGGCACAGACGATTCCTGCGTCAAACCATTCTTTAAGATTTTCTTTGGTCGGTGAAACGCCGCCGGTCGGCATAATTTCCGTCCACGGACAGGGACCCTTTACCGCTTTAACAAATGCAGGACCGCCGATAGTATCGGCCGGGAAAATCTTTACGATTTCTACGCCGAAAGTGTGGGCTTTTTGAATTTCGGTAACCGTGCCGCAGCCGGGACTGTATGGAATTTTTCTTCCGTTGCAGAGCCTGGCTGTTTCTTCATCGAGCATCGGACCTACGATAAAATCTGTTCCTGCTGAAATATACATTGCCGCTGTGGCGGCGTCGCAAATCGAGCCTATGCCTAAAATGATATCAGGCCTTTGGCTGTCCCTGTACTCGGCAATCTTTGTAAACACATTAACCGCCCTGTCGCCCCTATTTGTAAACTCGACGCATTGTGCGCCGCCGTCGGCGCAGGCCGAGACGATATTTTTAGCAGTTTCAAAATCAGAATTGTAAAAAACAGGAACAAGACCCGTTTTTTTCATCGCTGTTAGAACTTCAAGCCTCGAATGTCTGGCCATAAGTCGTCCTTTCAATTATAAATTTTGCCTTCACGATAATCAGTCCACGCAGGCTCGAACGCCTTTCTGTCTTTCGGCGCGCTCCTGACAGGAACGCTCTTGCAATCGAACAAATGCTCGGCCTTTTCGTTAAATTGTATTCTTATTATCGTATTTCTCAAGTCCTTATTTTCCGGCTTGTATTTCAGCGGTTCGCCCGTGTCGGGGTCTTTAACATCGGAATGAACCTCGACGCCATCGGCAGCCAAAACCAGATGCGAGCCACGCGAGCCGCCGCCGGCGTTCAAAAGCTCGACAATCGCTTTCAAATAAGCAATACTCGCAAACGACAGATGCTCAGCCTGTATCGCGGCTACCAATTCCTTCGGCTCTTTTATCTTTAAACCGTCTTTGTTTATCTGCCGATTGAGTGCGATTGCATCTTTAACGGCCTTTTCGGCATTTTCCTTCTTTCGTATATGTCCGCCAAAAGTCGTCATCCGATGCTGTATCTGGGCAATGACCTGCTGCCCAGTCAAACTGCTGCCGGAATTATTCAGTTTCGCGATTCTGTCGGCTGTCTTTTTAATCTGCGACTCGTCCACAGAAGCGTCCGAAACTTTATCGCCGTAAACATTGGCGATATATTCAGCCGCCCTGCTTGCGCCGGCCTGTCCGGCGTTAAGTGCGCTTCCGCCCGGCCGTTTGACGCCGTGACTGCCTGCCATTTCGCCGATAACGAACGTATGTTTTACGTTCGATTCCCACCAGTGGTTAATCGCGAAGCCGCCGTTATTATGCTGCGCACAAACCGAAATTTCCAGCGGCTCGGTGTACAAATCTATATCGTGCTCCTTGTAAATATCAATCGCCGGTCGGTTCATATGTTCGAGCCGTTCTATCGGAAGCTTCTGCATCGCATCGGTCGCCTTGAGATAATTCAGCGCCTCCGGTTCGAGCTCTTCGATTTTGAATTCGGACATTCCTTTGCCGCCGATTGGATTGTGCAGAAAGTCCATAAACACGCGTCTGCCCTTCTGGTTCTCGTTAAAGACAAGAACGTCCACGAGCGACGACTGAAATTTTTCAATCCTCTGCGGGTCGAAAGGCCACTGATAGCCCTTTAAAAATATATCGGTTGCCATTTTGCTCATCGACGGGAAGAACGGCGTCAGAAATTCCTGCTCATCGCCGCCGTTTGCGTCCGTACTGAATATTCTCGGTACAGCCTGCATATATGTGCCGGAAACGTTCCAGCGGAATTTCGTACTCGCAAGGCCGAACTGCGATTCGGTCAGATTTTCGCCCGCAAGACCGGCTTTGAAAGCAAGGCCGTGAATGCCGACCTGTCCGCGCGGATAAACGCTTGTTTCGTACAATTCGCCCGGCCCACCTGCCGCAAGAACGAGGTTCTCGAAGTAAAATACGTTAACGGCCAAATCGTCTTTGGAAAGAGACTTGCTGTCGATTGTAACTATGCCGACAATTCTGTCGCCCGACTTGATAAACTCAGCCAGTTCCTTGTTGTCGAAAATTTCGATGTCGTATCTGCGGACGATTCTTTCGAGACATTCGCTCATAAATTTGCTTGTCTTTGGGCCTGCCGAAGTCGCCCTTTCATACGGGTCATGGTCGGTTTTGTAGCCGATATATGTGCCCATCGGGTCGTGCGGGAAAGGAACGCCTGCTTCGACGAGATTATAAAAGCCGCGAAGCGAGCCGATTGCCTCGGCCAGTGCCAAATCGCCGTGGCAGCAGCCGCCTGCTGTCAGGCTCGATGCGAAACTTTCAGCACTGTCGGCAACATCAGGGCTTGTGCCCATCTTATAATAGGTCTGCTTGTCCGAGCCGCTCATACGCGAAGCGCCGAACGGCAGGCCGCGTGTAACGACCGCTATTTTCGATGAAGCGTCTTTAACGCCTTTGGTGTCGAAAAACTCATACAGCTTCTTGGCACAATTCATACCGGCCGCGCCTGAACCGACTATTATCGTATTGTATCTGTAAATTTTTACCTTCTGATTTCCAATTTGTTTTTGTTCCATTTTTTACCTCTTATAATCTTCTAAAGTGAAAACCGCCGTCAACATTTATTACCTGGCCGGTCGAATAATCCAGTCGCCCTTCCGCAATCGCGCCGACCGCCTTTGCGATATCTTCCGGTTCGCCCCAGCGTTTAATCGGCAGAAGACCTTCAGCTATCATTTTGTCGTATTTTCCCTTAACGACGCTTGTCATATCCGTCATTATTATGCCCGGCCGAACCTCAAAAACTCCGATACCGAATTCCGCTAATCTATCGGCATAAAGCATCGTCATCATACTGATTCCGGCCTTGCTGAGGCAATATTCGCCGCGGGCAGGGCTTGACGTATAAGCAGATATACTGCTCGTATTGCAAATCCTGTAATTACGGTCGGGAAATTTCTTTTTCTGCTCAATCATCCAGTTTGCGACAAGCTGAGTAAGAAAATACGGGCCGCGAAGATTTATATTCATAACGCGGTCATAACTTTCCTGACTGACTTCGAGTATATCTATTCTCTTTGTGGGCGCAACACCTGCATTATTGCAGAGCATATCGCATCTGCCGAATTTAGCCTTTGCCAAATCCACTAATTTTTTTCTCTCCTGGGGATTTGAAACATCGGCACGGATTACTTCACATTCAGCGCCTAACGCTTTGATTTCTTTTTGGGTATTCTGGCCTGTTGCATCGTCAGGTTTTCCCTGCGCGTCAAAATCGAAATGACTAATCATCAGGTCAAATCCCAATTTCGCCAACTCGCAGGCAATACCTTTACCTATACCCCGGCTTCCGCCGGTTACTATCGCTAAGGGTCTTTCTGCCATTTTTACACCTCAATTCAAAAATTAACTTTTAAGAAATTGATTTATCTGCTCGGCCGCTTTCGTGCCGTCAGCTACCGCTGTTACAACCATTTTTCCGCCGTTGATAACATCGCCGCCTGCGAATACGCCTTTTCTGCTCGTCGCAAGACTGCCGTCTTCGACCTTTACAAGGCCGTTAGCGGCAAGTTCAACGCCGTTCAGTATCGCTTTCAAATCTTTGGCGGCTTTCTGGCCGAGAGCCTCGATAATCACATCGACTTCGACTGTAAGCTCGGCTCCCAAAATCTCGAGCGGCGCGCGGAAACCTTTTTCATCAGGCTCGGCGAGATTAACGTGATTAATCCTGACGCCTTTTACTTTGCCGCTGCCGTTTAAATATTCTTTCGGCATAAACTGATTCAAAAATGAGACGTCTTCGACCAAAGTATGCTGCCTCTCGCTCATCCAGGCAGGCATCGTTGTAAACGACTCGAAGCAAATCATATAAACGCTGACTGCCCCTGCCTGTTTTGCCGCAATGCAAACGTCCATTCCCGTATTTCCGCCGCCGATTACAGCGATACGCTTTCCGGTAAGGTCGATTTTTTCGCCGGCCTTCATCGTGCCCAGAAATTCGAGTGCGCCCCAGAGACCGTCGAGTTTGCCGCCTTTGTGCAGCGTCTTCGATTCCCAAAGACCCGTCCCAATAAACGCCGCATCGAAATCTTCAGCCATTAATTTATCGAGGTTATAACTTGCCGAAAGACCTTTACCGAAGCGGAATTCGAGATTCTTTGCCGGAGCGGATTCGAAAATAGCTTTAAGCTCGTTTTCAAGACTCATTCCCTGCTTCTCGCGGGCAATAACGCCTTTTACCATACCGCCTGATTCGTTTCGAGATTCAAAAACCGTTACCTTATGTCCCGACTCGACAAGTCTTGCCGCACAAGCCAAACCTGCCGGCCCTGCACCTATAACCGCGACTTTTTTGCCGCTCGATTTTGCCGGTATTCTCAGTTTTGACCAGCCGTTCCTGTTGGCCTGAACCGCCAGATAACGCTGGATATCCGATATCGACATCGCCATATCGCCGAGGAAATTCTGCATACAGCTTCCTTCGCAAAGGTCCTGCGTCGGGCACAGCCACGCGCAAATTTCCGGCAGTATATTCGCTTCTCTTATAACTTCGTAAGCTCCCCTGTCGTCGCCGTCGAGGAACAGCTTGATAAATTTCGGAATATTAATCCCGGCCGGACACGCTGTCTTGCAGGTAGCGTCGCCGCATTCTCTACAGGCATCGGCAAGCCGAACCAGGTTTGTCCTGTCGCCCATTCTGCCGCGCTCGTATATCGGGCCGTAAACTTTATTGTCCCGCACAACGCAGCCGGCCATTCCTCCGTCACGCATAATCTGCGTACATGCGCTGCAGCCGATACAGCTTTTTTCCGGGTCCATCTTGCCCTTCTTGATAATGTCATAAGGAAAATCAGGATAAGCAAAACTCATTCTGCCTGCGCCGACGACGGTTACTCTGCCGTTTTTCTTGCTCGCCGCGCCGACATAAGGCAAAAGCGACCGCAGCCAGCTATAGCCGGTACCGACGACAACAAGATTCGGCGCCGCCTTTTGAATTTCCGCGGTAATATCCAGAATCCTCGTAAGTGCAATCAGCGGATGTTCAGGCGATTCATACGCGCCTAAAATCGGCTCATTATATGGCCTGCCCATATGCGGGCTGTAATAAGGATTGCCGACCGTAGTATTGATGAACTTAACTCCTTTATCCTGAAGGAGTTTCAGAAGCTTTTTAGGTTCTGTAAAATCAGGTTTGGTGTAATCGTCTTTATCAACGCCCCAGCCGTACGGATACGGTATCGCGTCATACATCGGAAAACGAGTCGTAACCAGTTTGTCTTTCCCGAGCTTTTTATGAATTTTTTCGATAGTTTCGAGCAGAATCCTTGTGCGGTTCTCAAAACTTCCGCCGTATTTGCCCGGCCTATTAAAACAGGCAAAAACTTCGTTTATAAGATAGCCATGACAGGCCTTTACATCGACAGCGTCAAAACCCACCTCGAATGCTATCTGTGCAGCCTCTACGAAACGCTCCTGAAGCTGGTCGAGATACTCATCGGTTGCAACCGGCCAATCGGGTGAGAGATTCTTCTTGGCGTCTTTGTTCGGCGGATATTGCGGAACCATCACATCTCTGTACGGGTCGTGCTGCGGAATTATCGGCTCCGGCACACCTTTCGGCTTGGAATATCTGCCGCTGTGAGTAAGCTGAGCGACGATAATCGGATTATGCTTTTTGCCGAAACGTTTCCAGGCCGCTTCACGTGCCTTTTTTATCATATCTTTAAATGTTTCTTTACTGTCAGGGTTGAGCCAAAGCTGACGAGGATTTGCTCTTCCTTCCGGAACGGCCGCTATCGCTTCAGACCAGATAATGCCCGCCCCGCCGGCAACAAAACGTTTGTATCTGCGGAAAGTCAAAGGCCCCGGCCTGCCCTGCGAATCGCCGTCGCAGCCTTCCATCGCCTGGGTTGCAAATGAATTTGGCGCCGTAAGATTGCCAATCTTTACCGGCTGGGCCAGAATTGAAACATCTTCGCTTGTTTCGATTTTGACTGAAAGCGAGTTGGCAAGTTTGTGCAGTTGCTCAACGCTGCTCAAATCAAAATCCCATACGTTTTGCTTTTTAGGTCTGATTCTTATTGCTTCCATAATTCCCGTCTTTTAATAAAAAGGTTAATAAAAGTTCCTGTCTATGCTGCAAGTCTATGGAAAAACCGCTTTTTTGTCTTCGTAAAAGCGGAAAATATTCATTTGCGTTTTCGGCAATTTTCCTTGCATTTTCCAGAACTGTTGCTATAATAGTAACTTATGGAAAGTGAAAATAGACAAAAATGGCATATATTCAACCCGGATATAGAGTTGCCGGACAATGGGGTGCTTGTCGAAAGCAGGCTGGAAAGGCCCGCCTCAGCCAATATCGCCCACAGACATAATAATTTAAGCATCCTTTATATAGTTTCAGGACAGGGAATCATCGAATTCGACAACAAAAAATTTCCCGTCAATGCCGATTCGGTCATTACACTTGAGAAAGAAAAAGTTCACAAGCTCTCTGACAAGCCCCGAAAAGCTATGACGGTTTTTTCCATCTACTTTGACACCAAAATATCGGGGCTGAATAAATATATGGTCGATTATCTTTTCGCCTCGACCGAACCTTTCGCCCTGCCTCTGTATCACTCTGAAAACATCAAGAGATATTTGAGACAGATTCTCTACGAACAGAACACAAAACCGCCGGGATATAAACTATCTATAAAACAAAATCTGAGTCTGGCAATACTGCAAATCTACCGCGCCAGGTTAGCTCAAAAACAAAAATCTTCCGACAGTCCCACAAGCCGCCAAAGAACAAAAGCGGTTCTGGATTTTATCGCGCAAAACAGCCACGAACAATACGGCCTTGCAGATGCGGCAAGATTGGCAAAAGTATCGCAGAGACAATTTACGAACCTGTGCAGAAACCTGACAGGTGAAAGTTTTATAAAATTCCTCAACTCGATAAGATGCAAAAATGCCGCTGAATTGCTCCGACAGACAAATAAACCGATAGCCGCCATTGCTTTCGAGATCGGTTATGAGGATTTATCGACATTTTATAGGGCATTTAAGAGAATTTACAAATCCTCTCCAATGCAATTCAAACTATCTGAGAAATAAACCCGTGCAATTAGAACTTCGCACTGCTTGGAAACTTTTTATATCCCTTTAGGTCGAACTTCTTTCCCTTTTTCGCCCATTTTGCGCCTACTTCTGAAAACAGCTTACCCTGTTCGTGGGCAGTTTTCAGAATGTTGTCTATGTCTTTAATAACGGTCTTAATATCACCTTCCTGCTCGATTCGACTTATATACTTTTTATCAATTGAATGTACTTTTCCGCTGGACTCAAAAGCTCCATTCACAACCAGAGTAAAAGGTCTGCACATTTCAAGCGGAACTATATAAGGCTTGCCGCTTGTAAAACTGTCCGACACAATCTTAAGCATATTCGTACGCGGCTCGCTTGGGCTTGTCATCTTTTCAACGCTGCCGTCCGAAGCTGTTATCGTTACTTCCTTATAATTGAAATATTCAATCTTCGCTTTTTCGCACTCGATAACAATCATCGGGTTCATCAGGGTATCGGAACAAAGCGAAGCGTTAAACAGTATTTCTACACCTTCATTGGTTATAACCCTCACGCTGCTCGTATCTTCGCTCTCGATATCATGGCCGTGATATAATTCCGCTTCTATCGATACCAATTCGGCCATTTGCCCCGGCTTGTCCGAAGCCAAATACAGCTCATTAGCCATCGCGTGAGCGAGCGGATTATTAATCGTACCGTCAAGAACCCAGCCTCCATCCACTTTTATCCTGCCGATCCATCTGCTTCGACTGTAATATGTATCGAGTCTCGGCCAGCCCGCCATCGCTGTGATTCGTTTTACCTTGCCGTATCGTTTTTCTACCATTCGTTTTTTCAGTTCCTGCACGACATCCGTAGACAAAGACTGAAAACCAATAGGAATCTTGTAGCTGAGTTTATGCTTTGCCGCGTATTCGACAAGCTCATCGTATTCCTGAATGACAGGCACTGGCGGCTTTTCAAGAAATATCTTAAAGCCCGCGTCTATGCATTTTTTCGCAATGGCCAAATGAGTATTAATCGGTGTCGGAATATATATCGCATCCACTTTCCCTTTAACATTTGCGATAAGTTGGTCGACATCATCATAAATAGAAATGCCTCTTTTCTGGCAGTCGTCTCTGCCCGCATCACGCCAGGCAGGATTGCTCACGACAGCAATTATTTGTATCTTGTCCGGTATCCCCCACATCCACTTAATTAAATTATATGCGTATCCGCCCGCGCCAATCACTGCTAACTTAATCACAATATTCTCCGCTAAAAAAGTTAATTCTAATTCTTTAATATCAAAAATCGGTAACTTTTAATTTGTTATGTAATTTACAGCTAAATTGTGGATATTGCAAGCAGATTAAAGATAAATACTATGAGGTGCCGTGATATAGTTTTAGTCTTTTTTTTGATGATTTTTTCGAGTGAATAAATCGTAGAGTATCGGCATTACGATAAGCGTTAGAATACCGGAGACAAGCAATCCGCCGACTGACGCTATACCGACACCATTTCGCATTTCGGAGCCTATTCCTCTTCCTGTCGCCAGCGGCAGCATACCAAGAATCGCAGCAAGAGTAACCATAATTACCGGCCTGAATCTTTCGCAGGCCGCGCTAATCATCGCCTTATGTATCGGAACGCCTTCTTTAATGTGAACATTAAACTGGTCCATAATTAAAATGGCGATGTTGACCACAATACCAATCATCATAACCATTCCCATCATAACAAACATTGACATACTTTCGCCTGTAAGTGCCAATGCCCAAATAGTTCCGATAAGTCCCAGCGGCAGTGTTAGCAAAATCAGCCACGGCTGCTTGAATGATTCGAGCAGAGCCGCAATTGTAAGGTAGCACAGCAATATTGCGATAATGGCTGCTTCCCCAAATGAAACTACTGCTTCACCCATCATCTCGGCGGTACCTCCAAAGTAATAGCTGTAGCCGGGAAGCAATTTCCCGCTCTCGTCAAGCTGCTTACCAAGTTCGGCAACCGCAATGCCGAGCGGTTTTGCGATAGAAGGACTTGCCATAAGTTTTGATATACGCTGTTTGTCTTTTCTGGTAATCTGAATAGGAGAAATCTTCTGCCGAATATCACCGAGGCTGGCCAACACCAGCGGTTTCCCTGCCTCGCCGGGAAACATAAATTGATCAATCTGTTCTTTCCCCTGTTTTTTATCGAACTTTACGACAATGTCGTAATTTCTGGCGTCTTTTTTAAATGTGCCGCATTCGATTCCCTCAATGTTGGCCCGCAAAGTGGTACCAAGACTCGTCGCCGCAAAACCGAGGTCATAAAGAACAGCTCTTTTGGGTAGAATTCTCAATTCCGGTTTTCCAGCTCGGACGGTAGTATCGGTGTCGAGATAACCCTTATCGGAATCAGCAATATTTTTGGCAAACAGCGCCAGTTGGTCGAGTTCGTTCAAACTCGGCCCTGAAATTTCGAGCTCTATATCCTGCGATTGTCCGCCGACAATAGAGGCCTGGGTAACTGTGATAATACACTCCGGATAATCCGCAAGTTTTTGCCTTGTTATGGCCATTAATTGCTGAATAGTCATTTGCCTTTCAGTTCGTTCGGAAAATTTAAGCATTAATTGCGCAAGATAAACGCCTTCTGACGCCTGGCCGATTCTGCCTTCGACTCGGCCTATGGCTGTTAGAATATGTTTCAGTTCCGGCAGGTCTTTTAACTTTTGTTCAACCTCATTAACACGCTTTACCGTCATGTCAAGGTCGTATCTTGTCGGATACTCAAGTTTGACATATACCTGGCCGCGGTCAGGATTCGCGAAAAAACCGAAACCGACCTTTTTCGCAAGTTTTAATGAACTAATAAACATTGCTATTGTTATCAGGATAATAATAATTGCGGCAAGCCGATGCTGCTCATTGAATGCCAACAAATTTCTATAGCTTTCAGTTACCGCATCCAGAAAATAGTTAAAGCCGCCTTCCACCCGCATAAGAATAGTTTTCTTCTCCGGCCGGGGCTTGAGAATTATGGAACAAAGCAGCGGAGTCAGTGTAAAAGATATAAACAAAGAAACGATATTCATAATGAGCATCGTCAAAGCCAGCGGCTTCATAAAAAGTCCGATTTTGCCGCCCATCATCGCGATTGGGAAAAGCACAACAACATTTGTGCTCGCGCTTGCGGTAACGGCAATAATAACCTCTGCGGTTCCCAGCCTTGCGGCTTCTTTGGGGTCTTTCGTCTTGTTAAGTCTGTCAACAATCGCCTCCATAACAATAATCGAGTTGGTAACAAGGATACCTATCGACAGACCTATGGCCAGCAGTGTTGAAATATTAAGGGTGTATCCTAAAAATTGCATAAAGAACAAGCCGATTACAATGGTAAGCGGCATTGTTACAGCGATTATAAATGTTGAGCGGATGTTATAAAGGAAAAAGAATAGAATCAGTGCCGTTAGAATTATGCCCTGTCCTATATCACTCCAGGTACTTGCGATAGTTGTCTTAATAAAAGTACCATCATCGTTAAACCACACAAGTTTCATCCCGCCCGGCAGGTCCTTGTTGAGTTTACCAATTGCCGCTCTGACCTGGTCGACCACTTTGACTGCATTTGCTTCGGCCTTTTTAATAATTTTTACGTATATTGCCGGTTTCCCATCTATAAAAGCCTTTTGACGTACTTCTTTAGTACTCATTTCAACTTTCCCGACATCTCTGATATAGCAGCGTTGTTCGTTTTCGCCGGTTATCTGCAGTGATTCGATGTCGGCTATATTGTAATAATCGGCGTCAACTTTAACGTCGTACTCAGTGCCTTTCTCCTGGATACGTCCGGATGGAATCAGCTTAATGCCCTCTCTGGCAGCTCTGATAATATCAAGACTTGCCAAACCTTTGGCGGCAAGTTTGTCTCTATCGAGAACAATATGTACCTGTCGTATGTTTCCGCCGATAAGCTCTGCATCTGCCACACCCGATATAACGGTCAGCCTGTCTCTTAATTCATTATCCGCATAATCATACAACTCATCCAGCGGCAATTCGCCTGTAAGCGCCAAATAAATTATAGGCTGTGCGTTGATGTCGAACTTCAGAATTTTTGGGTCCTCGACATCTTCAGGAAAATCAGCCTTAATCAGGTCGAGCTTTTCGCGTACATCGGTCGCTGCGATATCAACATTTACTTTAAGATCAAACTCAAGCATAGTCTGGCAGACGTTTTCCATACAGGAAGAACTGACGTGTTTAAGCCCGTCAATTGTAACAACCTGGTCTTCAATCCTTTTTGCGACGTCTGTTTCGATTTGTTCCGGACTTGCTCCCGGATAAACTGTGGTTACTGTAATAAATGGAACGTCGAGTTTGGGCATAAGCTCCAGGCCCATCTTGCGATAGGCGTTAAATCCCAGCAGCGACAAACCTATAATCAGACAGCCCATCGCGACTGGTCTTTTTATGGAAGCGTCAGAAAGAAACATTATTTATTCCCCTTCTGAATTGAAACCGCTTTACCCTCATCAAGCATATTCTGCCCCATCGTTACAACCATATCTTGCTCACGCAATTCACTGCTGATAACTTCCATCCAGCCGTCGTTTTCAATTCCTTTTTTAATCGGAACTTTATGTGCTTTTTCGCCGCTGACAATAAAGACGATAAACTGATTATCACGGCTTTGAATGGCCTCTGTCGGAACTGCCAATCCGTCTTTGGTTTCCAGAATCACTCTGACCTCGGCCATTGTACCTGCCGCGATGGTATGCAGCGGATTTTCGAGCAGGCTTTTGACTTCAAAGGTACGCAGTTTGGAATTTATCGTAGGACTTTTATAATATATTGTATGCTCGTTCATATCTCGGCCTGAGACGCCGACACGCATTTTGGTCTGCCCCTCGGTCACTTCCGCATAATATTGTGCCGGGATATATGCGCTTACTTCAATCTGATTCGGGTCGTCGATTCGGACCGCAGATTCGCCCGGCCTGCCCATTTCGCCCGGCTCTTGGAATCGCCGGCTTATTTTCCCGCTTATCGGCGCATATATAACCGTATCCGCCAAATCTTTTTCCGATATGGCAAGGTCTGCCTCGGATTTTCTTATATTCGACTCTGCAAGTTCGATATTCGCATTGGCTGACTTAATCGCGGCCTGGAGCTGTTTATACTGCGATTCCTGCCTCTCAAATGCGTCAGCGGTAACTGCGCCTTTTTCATACAGTCTTTTGAATCTGTTATAGTCGAGCTCAACTTTATTAAAATCAGTCTGAATCTTTTCAAGATTGGCGACCGCCTGTTTCTTTGTGCTGTTTGCGATATCAAGCAGTTTCCTGCGAATCTCAACGGTTTGTCCCAATGCCGCCGAATCCGTAACGAAAAGTTTGCTTTCGTTCGCGACAACTGTATTTCCCTCATCGACAAAGAACTTTTCAATTGTCCCCATAATCCTCGGCGAAACTACGGCAAAATTCTTCGATTCAAGATTTCCCTGAATCTCAACATATCTCTCAAACGTCCTTGTTTTCACTGCTGTTACAACCACGGCAGTCTTCGGCTCCACTGCCTGCACTGTCTCCACAGGCACTGGCTTTATAATCTTTTTCGCAAAATACAGTGTAATCAGCACCGTAGCCGCTATTGCTATGACAAGAATGATTATTTGTTTAACTTTGACCTCTTTCATATTTAATTTCCCTTGGTTGGCATTTCCGCTGTGCCCATCGCGTTTTGGAGCGTAGCTATGCAAATTTGTAAATTAAAATTACTGTTCATCAACTCCATTTGCGAGTTATCCATATCAGCCATCACGCTGAGCATCCCCGAGCTTTGAACAAGGCCTTCTTTCCATTTATTACTTACTTCTTTGAAATGCTCCGATTCCGTATCGAACCATTTTTGTGCCAAAAGCGTTTCTTCTTTCGCGTTTTCAAGGTTCAGATACGCCTTATAAACCTGCAATATCAAAGTAAGGGCTTGCTGTTCCCTGTCGATAAACGCCGCCTTTTTTCTCTCTTTCGCCGCTTTATATTCGTTGATATTCGCAAACCCGTTAAATATCGACATAGTACCCGTCAAACCGAACTGCCAGAAATTCTGATAAAGCTGATAAGAATCGGATGTATTTGCCCGATTCGCGAAAATCGTCAATCTCGGCAGAAACGCCGCCAGTGCGATTTTGACTTTTTCTTCTGCAATAGCAACCTGACGGTCGGCAATACCCATTTGCGGATTTTCGAGCAGTGCTTTGCACACCATGTCTTCCAATGGTTCGGCCGGCACCTGCAGCGGTTCTTCTATTTTCAATGAAATATCCCCCAAAGGCGATATGCCCATTGAAACAAGCAAATCGGCTTTGGCTTGCTTTATCGCGTATTCTAAACGGTTTAATTCCGTTCGGCGGGTAAGAACTGCTACTTGAGCCTGTTCATATTGCCATTGCGTAACCATTCCTTCCTTGGAAAACTCGCCGATTTCCTTTTCAAGTTCCTCGGTTGCCTTGAGCTGGCTTTGCATAGCCTGACGTGCCTGCTGCAATGTTAAACAGTGATAATAATTAACGGTAATTTCCAATACAGTCATTTGTTCAGTATATTTTGTGACTAATTGGGCAACTTCTTCGCCCCTTTGGTGCATCGCGTATAAAAACCACGTTGATGGGTCGAATATAGACATCTCCATTTGCCATGTAATATTTTTTACCGTCTGGTCGTGTGTGGCCATTGTGGCTGTACCTGTGTTAACTTTCGGCTGCCGGTCCCATTTTGTGTAATCATAAGAAAGGTTTACTGCGGGAAGAAAGTTTGAAAAAGATATCTTTCTTTCGAGCTTTGCTATCTGCTGTTGAAGTTTTGCGGCTTTTATCTGCAGACCGTTTTCCAATGCGGTTTGGATGCAGTCGTTAAGCCCAAAAACCTTTTCTTCCGACAACAGGTCGTTCATCTCCGCAGCCAGTTCTTCCTGGTAGTCTTTCGTATGCTTTTCTCTGACTGCTCTGCCGTCAAAGCTGCTGCAGCCTGCGAAAAGAAGCGTAAACAAGAGTATAATATACGGTATATTTTTTACTATTTTAATCATTGCCGCTTTTCTCCGGCATTAGTAGTGTGTCTATAAACAGTTGTTCTATTTTTACCAGGCCTTCCTCTACTTTTGATTTTTCAAAATCTCTTGAAGATTCGAGAACAAAAGATTGAAGTGTAGCCGCTAAAGCCTGTGCAGTAATTTTAGGGTCGGCAGAACGAAAGATTTTTTTTCGGATTCCTGATGCAATCACGTCTTCCATTTGCGTATACAGAGTCGTTTTAACTTTACCGGCTTGTTCGTCTATATATCCGTGAGCCGGTGTCAAATTCCCGTGTTCGGAAACATACAGCTTGATGAATTCGATATTGTCTTCTGCCAAACTGCTGTGTGCCCTTATAAAGGTTCTCAGTTTGGCATCTTCAGACTTTTCACTTTCAAGTATAGGGGACAGTAACTGATAAATTTTTTCAGCGCAGTTATTGAGCAGTTCGGTGAAAAGTTGTTCTTTACTTTGGAAGAAATTATAGAGGGTTCCGACTGAAAACTCCGCTCTTGCCGCGATATCCTGCATTGAAACGCTATGAAAGCCCTTTTCAGAAAACAGCTTCAGCGAAGCCCTGAGAATTTCTTCTCTGTGCCGTATTTTTTCCTTTTCTTTCCTTGTAAGCGTCATATCATCCATAATCATAGCTTCCTATCTTTTTCACTTTGTCCACATTAACATTAAGAATCTCTATTCATATTATGAATAATAATTCATAAAAAGTCAAGAGGCATTTACTATCCATTGATTTTGTCGGTCATTTTTTGCCGTTAATTAACCACAACTGTTTATAAATAATAGTTTTATGGTCTTTTGCATTAAATCGTCCTATAAAAAAGTCGTATTATTTAATCTGCCCGTGGTACGATATGCTGGCGGTGATTTGTACTTGTTGAGACTGCTCCAATTGTGTTATAATTTTCAGGATTTTCCTGGATGTTTCATTTTGAAAGTTCTCTGTCAGCACTTCCCGGATTAGGATAAAAAATGACCACTAATAACAATGGCTCGCAGTCCAAAAGCAATTTAAGGCTGATGCTGCGGGCATTGAAGCACAGAAATTACAGGCTTTTTTTCGCAGGCCAGGGAATTTCGCTCATTGGAACCTGGATGCAGATGGCCGCTATCGGCTGGCTCGTCTATCGGCTCACAGGCTCCTCATCTTATCTTGGCCTCGTTGCGTTTTGCACTCAAATACCCGTGTTTTTCGGTGCGCTGCTCGGCGGCGATTTCGCCGACCGTTGGCCCCGCCGTCGTATTATAATTATCACTCAAACCCTTGCGATGTTTCAGGCCTTTATGCTGGCCGTACTGATTGCTCTCGACAGCATAACGATGACGCGGATTATTATGCTCAGCATTTTCCAGGGTATCATTAACGCGATTGATATGCCGACTCGTCAGGCCTTTGTCCCTGAAATGGTCGATGACGAAGATGACCTGCCCAATGCCATCGCGCTCAACTCTATGATTTTCAACCTCGCAAGACAGATAGGCCCTGTCGTCGCAGGCTTCCTGATAGCACAGGTTGGCGAAGCCGTTTGTTTCTTTGCCAACGCTGCAAGTTTTCTTGCCGTCATTTACTCTCTGCTCGCTATGCGTCAGACCCGCACCGGCCCCGCCAAACACAACGGCTCTATGCTTGCAGGCATTAAAGAAGGCTTGTCTTATTCTTTCGGGTTTATGCCTATAAGGTCGATTATGTTTTATACAACCGCGATGAGTCTTGTCGCGATGCCGTATTCGGTTTTAATGCCTGTCTTCGCAAAGACTATCCTGCACGGCGGCCCCCAAACTTACGGCGCTCTTTTATGGTCCACCGGAATAGGCGCATTCATCGGCGCCGTTCTTCTTGCCCGAAGAAAAACCGTACACGGACTGGATATGTTTATGATTTTTTCAGGTACAGTTTTTGCCATAGGCATCATCGGCTTTGCGCTCTCGAAAAATTTCTGGCTCTCCCTTGTCCTTATATCCCTGCCCGGCTTCGGAGTAATGGTGCAGATGGCCTCGGTAAACACTATCCTTCAGACAATTGTCGATGACAATATGAGGGGCCGAGTGCTCAGTCTCCACGTAATGGCTTTCATAGGAGTTATGCCTGTGGGGCATTTATTGGCCGGAACAGCCGCCCAGCATTTCGGCGCACAAAACACTTTAATGGTCTGCGGCCTGTTAAGTATTGTCGTTATAATTCTTTTCGCAAGAAAACTCCCCTCTATCCGCAAGCTCATTCACCCCATATACATTAAAAAAGGAATCATCCCCGAAGTCGCCGCAGGCCTCGACACCGCCGCAAGGTTATCCGCTCAGACCCGCAATTGAATTATTCGCATCAAAGGTTATTCAGCGCATCGTCATCGAGAATATCGAACCCTGCTTTCCTGACCACCTCTTCGGCGTTTGTCTTTGCAAGGTTTTCGATTTCGAGTATGCAGACGCCTTTCTGATTCGGCTGCAGAACGAATCCGTGAGCATCGACAATATTGATGTCTCCCGCCGCCAGCGCGTCTAAAAGCCGGTGAAGATTGCCCGGCTTGTCGGGAATTGATATCGCCAGAACTTCTTTCAGCGCGCAGGCACAACCTATATCTGCAAGCGACAAATGCGCCTGCTCCGGATTGCTCACAATAAGTTTCATCAGCCCGTAATCGCCCCTGTCCTGTATAGCGAAGGCTCGAATATTTATGCCTATCTTTTGAAGATTGTCGGTAATAGCTTTTAATCTGCCGGGTTTGTTTTCGACAAATACATGAAGCTGTTTTGCCATTTGTAACTCCTTTACAACTTGGGTCGGGTATCGACTACACGAACCGCTTTGCCCTCGAACGCCGGCAGAGCACCCGGCTCATGCAGTTCTATCGCGGGCTTTATCGTTATCGAGGCCTTCAATTCATCGGCAATTTTCGCTTTTAAATTATCTATCTGTTTCGCCTCGCCAAGAAACATCTTTGAATATATTTCCACTTTCACAATCAGCCTGTCTAGCGCACCATCTTTTTCAACGCATATCTGGTAATTGGTGCCGACCTCTGGAATTTTCATTATCACTTCTTCAATCTGAGACGGGAAAACATTCACGCCGTTAATTATCAGCATATCGTCCGTCCTGCCGAGAATCCGTGAAAGTCTTCTGTGCGTCCTTCCGCATTGACACGGTTCGGTATGCAGAAAGGCAAGGTCTCTCGTCCGATACCTCATCAGCGGCATTGCGTGACGGATAAGATTTGTAAGTACCAGCTCGCCTTCCTGTCCGTCAGGCAGAACTTCTCCGGTTTTGGGATTGATTATTTCGACTATATATGCGTCCTCCCATAGATGTAAATCGTTCTTATAAACGCATTCGAACGCAACGCCCGGCCCGTTCATTTCGCTAAGCCCGTAAGAATTATATGCGTCGATACTATAAAGCTCTTCGATTTTCTTTCGCGTATTTTCCGAATGAGGTTCGGCACCTATAAAAGCTTTTCTCAACGCCAGGTCGCTGACTTTGACGCCGCATTCAGCCAGTTTCGAATGTATATGAAGCAGATAGCTCGGCGTTATATGCAGAACTGTCGTGCGAAAATCTTTCATCAGTTGCACTTGTCTTTTCGTATTGCCCCCTGCCGCCGGTATTACCATCAGGCCGACACGTTCGGCACCGTAATGCATAACCAAACCGCCGGTAAACAAACCGTAGCTCATCATATTCTGCAGAATATCTGTCTTGTCCGCTCCGGTGGCATAAATACTCCTTGCCATTATATCCGTCGCCGCATCAAGGTCTTTTGCCGAAAGATATATCACGGTCGGAATTCCAGTTGTGCCGCTTGATGTGTGTATTCTTACCACTTCGGAAGTGTCAACGGAAAGAAGACCTTTCGGATAATTCTGGCGAAGGTCGTCTTTCATTGTAAATGGGATTTCCCGCAAATCGTCAAGACTTTTTATATCGTCCGGCGATTTTACCCCGACGGAAGGCAGTCGTTTTGAGTAAAATGGCGTCTTCAGGGCGGAAGCGATTATAGTTTTAAGCCTTTGTAATTGAATCTGCCGGATTTTCTCTCTATCGGCCGTTTCAACCTCTTTGTTCCAGTATTTGATTTCCATTATTTAAAGCTCCCTGACGCCCTGTTCTGTAACAATTTTTATATTATGTTTTTTAAGAACCTTCGCCGCCTTGTCAACATCGTCAAAACGCAATACCATAAGAGCTTTATCCGACGACTTCTCTACAAAACCGTACATATATTCGATATTGACGTCCTCGTCGGCAAGAATTTTCAGAATATCTGCAAGACCGCCCGGCCTGTCTTCAACCTCAATAGCAATAACATCCGTAATCTTGGCTGTAATATTAGCTTCCTTAAAAACCTTAATCGCAGCTTCAGGTTTATCAACCACGATTCTAAGAATGCCGAAAGACTCTGTCTCAGCGACATTAAGTGCGCGGATGTTGATATCGTTTTTCCCCAGCAGCGAGCAGACATCATAAAGCCTGCCCTTGCGGTTCTCCAGAAATATAGAAATCTGTTTTATCTTCATTTGTCAGTCCTTATATTTGACGTTTGTCTATAACTCTTTTCGCTTTGCCCATACTTCTCTCTATCGTCTTGGGTTCGACAAGCGTAACCTTGGCGCTGATGGACAATACTGCGCTGATTTCCTTTTTGATTTTCCGCTTGAGTTCTTCAAGCTGTTTAACTTCATCGCTGAACATCTTGCTGTTGACCTCGACAAGCACTTCAACCTCATCGAGCTGATGCTGCTGCCTGTCGACAATAATCTGATAATGCGGCTCTGTGCCCTTGATGCTGAGCAAAACGTGTTCAATCTGCGATGGAAATACATTTATCCCGCGAACGACAATCATATCATCGGTTCTGCCCTTGATTTTGCTGATTCTCGGGCTTGTTCTGCCGCATTTGCATTTTTCATAATTGATACTCACAATATCGCGTGTGCGGTATCTAATCAGCGGTATGGCCTGTTTTGTGAGTGTCGTGATAACTAATTCTCCGTCCTGCCCTTCCGCGACAGCCTCTCCGCTGTCAGGGTCGATAATCTCAGGATAAAATACATCGCTGAATATATGCAGGCCGTCCTTATTAGGGCATTCCTGCGCGACGCCGGGCCCGATTATTTCCGAAAGGCCGTATATATCGGTAGCAAGCATATTCCATGCAGATTCGATTTCGCCCCGCATTTTTTCCGTCCACGGTTCAGCGCCAAATACGCCGATTTTCCAGTTTCCTTTTTTGGGGTCGATGCCCATATCTTTGGCTTCTTCCGCCATATAAAGTGCGTAGCTCGGCGTGCAGGTAATTATCTTCGGCGCAAAGTCCTGCATAATTTTTAATTGCCTCTGTGTCTGACCGGAGGACATCGGGATAATTCTCAATCCCATCTCAAGTCCGCCGTAGTGAATGCCCAGACCGCCGGTGAATAATCCGTAGCCGTATGCGTTTTGAACAGTGTCGCCGGGTTCCGCTCCCGCGCAGGCCAAACAGCGTGCCATCACTTCAGACCACAGTTTTATATCGTCTTTGGTGTACCCGACAAGCGTTGGATTACCTGTTGTGCCGCTGGAAACGTGAATTTCCTTAACTTCCTTCTGGTCTGTGCTGAACAATCCGTAAGGATAGTTGTCCCGCATATCTATTTTTGTCGTAAACGGCAGTCTCTTTATGTCGTCGATGGATTTAATTGCACCCGGCTTTATCCCTGCCTTATCAAGTTTGTCTTTATAAACCTTGCAGTTTTTATAGATGTAGCTGACAAGGTTTGCCAGTCTTTCCGATTGTACCTGCTTCAATTCCGCAGGTGCCATACATTCGAACTTTTCGTTCCAAATCATTGCAAGCCCTCTAAAAAAACCTAAGAACTGAATATACCATTTCCAGTGTTTTTTTCAATAAAAAAAGCCCGGCTATTTAGCCGGGCTTGTCAGTGTTAGTCCGTGTTTTAAGTCTGTGTCAGTCAGTGTTTAGAATGTATAGTCGAGATTTACCCTTGTAAAGTATGCAGCGTCTCTGCTTCCGCTTACATAGTAGTTGCCCGGCTGGAAGTACTCGAGCAAAATATGACCATTGAGGTTTTTCGTGATTTGATATTTGAGCTGCCAGGTAGCAAGAGTCCCTCTGTAATGACCGCCGTCTGACCAGCCCAGGCCGCTTCCATGTGCAGTGCCCTGAAAGGTATTTTCATCTGCCCATAAGAGGTGCAAATCCGTGTCCATTGCCATTTTTTCCGTCAGTTGCATACTGTGCCCGAATCCGAGCCTGTAGAGGTTGGTAACGTCGCCTGCTTGAGTTTCGAGATTATAGACATAAAGCAGGGTTTCACTAACCCGTGGCCATTCACCCCAAAGCAGGTCGAACGACTCATTTTTGCCGCTTGATGGGTCATCGCCGGAGAGATATTCAACTCCTAAACGCAGCCTGTTTTTCTTGGCATCGTTGAAGTGGTATTCAATCCTGTCATTTGTACCAAATGCCATAAGGTTACGCATTCTTCTGGATCCGGTCTGACTCTGTTTATTTCCTGTCTGGACAGCGGCTTCTGCCCTGTATTTCCAGTGTTCGCTCCCAAAGACTGAACCGGATAAAGCGCCGCCGAAAGTATATATCTCAGCTTTTTTGCTCCATGCCCCCGGCCATCGGTCATTACCTGTCGGGGTCGCCTTCATTGGATAATTTATCGGATTATCGTTCTTTAAGATAAAGTATCCTTCCATATTCAGACTCGGCCTTGACTTGTCCGTATAATACAATATTACAGCTCTTTCATCCTGTTGCGCTATTACTCTATTACGGTCGTTTATTGGTTTCAGATACCAGTCTTCCGAGGCGCGATTCTCGACATAAATCATATCCAGCGTAGTTTTTTCTTTGTTGGGTATCGTATAGGTAAATCGCAGGGCATCGAAGTAAGCGGTTCTTGCCGCGTCACCCGGGCCTGCATCGCATACAAGCCATCCCTCACCGAGCCTGATGTCCTGTCTGCCGACAACCATTGTCAATGGCATACCGCCAAAGTTTCTCACGGTTAAATTAAACTGGTCCCATACGATTTCACTATAATCTGCTCCCTTGGTTCTGCGTTCTGTAGGAGACCCATTTCCGTTTTTGCGTTCCGGTACGTCCCAGATTCTGAACTCCCATGCATATCTAATATTGAAATCCATATCATCATTAAGTTTGAATTTCAGCGACCATCTCATACGGTTCTGATACCAGCTCCATCCGCTGTTTCGACTTGTTGCGTCATCATTCAGCGTATCGAGATTCCAGCCGTAGGTATAGCGAACTCTCAAATCAGCGCCCATTTCAAGCCAATCGGCCGGATGGTGAAACCAGTCTCTGAAACTATCTGTCCCGGAAGAACTGGAAGCCGAAGCTGCAGGAGGAGGAGCAGCAGCAACAGCAGCGGGTTTCTCTGCTGCAGTTGTTTGCGGCTCATTGGCCGCAAATGCACTGAATGTTGTTGCAATTACAAGAATAGAAATGATTACCAGAAATCTCCATACGCTCCTTTTCATATCTTTCTCCCTAAAAAAATGGTTAGCCAATATTCTTTACAATATCACGCCAAACTGGCAATATATTACGCAATCCTGGATATATTTCAACAACTTTTACCAAAATCCTGATGATTTTCCCGTAAAATAAAAATTCCTTAACTACTTGTCTCCAAAACACTTAGCTAAATGCTCCTTGGGGCAAGGCTTGGTAATCATTGCCACTATAATAGCCACGATAATGGAAATCGGCAAAGCGACTACAAGCGGATCGACTGTCGGCCAGTTCGGATACGCTGCCAGAATACTGGTTTTTCCATCGGTAAATTTTTGAACAAGTCCTATATCGCCTGCTTCCTGTGCCTTTACAAAAAGCAGCCAGAAAGCGGTAATTGTAAAACCTGTTATCATCGAGCAGATTGCCGCCGCTTTAGTCATTCCTTTGAAAAACAGTCCGCCGAAAAATGCCGGCAGAAACGCTGATGCGCAGAGACCGAAGAATATCGCCGTTGCTCTTGCTATGATGATTGGGCTCTTTTGTGCGAAGTAGCTCAGCAGCACCGCGATAACCATACCGATAATTATTCCAAATCGTGTGATTCCTGTTGTTCCGCCGTGATTGGGATTAAGCTGTTCATATATATCCCTGCCGATTCCGGTGCCGATGGTATGAAACTGGCTCGACAAAGTGCTCATCGCTGCTGATAACAGTGTAAGCAGGAATATTATGCCGAACCATTTAGGCATCGCTGATGTAACGTACAGCGGTATAATTTGTCCCACGTTACCGCCGGCGTAAACGACAGAAATGCTTCTGCCGCCAACCACTGCTGCATCTTTGCCGTCGATCATTGCTGCACCGACAGTTGCACCTGTTAGTTTTACGGGCGCCATTTTCCCTTCGACATCGAGCCACCCGCCGGTATCGGCTTTCTTCATTATTTGAAGAACGGCAAATCCCTTTTGTTCGTCTATTACTTTTGAAACTCGTCCGTTTAGTTCTGGACCGTACTTATTGAAATATACATTTGACAATGCTCCGACTGTAAATGCCACGCCGGTCATCATCAGGATGAACACTCCGCCGACGGGTACTGCCCTGTTGAGTTCTCTTTTGCTTTTGACGGTCATAAATCGCACTATCAATTGCGGCTGTGCCAATACTCCTATACCGACGCCCATTGTTATTGTTGATATTACTGTCCACCAAAGATCGTATTTTTTATCTCCAAATCCGAACATCGGCATCGCTGTAAACCCCTGATGGCCTATCTCTCGCAGTTTGCCCGGTACAAGCGCAGCCATATCTGTAAGATATTGATGGCCGCCGACTACACCACCGACTTTTATATACGTCCAAACCAACAGTATTCCCATTCCGATAAACATTATTGCGCCCTGCAGAGCATCGGTGTACATAACGCCTTTCAAACCGCCCATGATCACATAAGCCGCGGTAATTACACTGAAAACCAATAACGCCACCTCATAACTCACGCCGAGCTGCGTAGACATAAATTCGCTGCCGCCGATTAGAACCGCCGCCGCGTACAACGGCATAAACAGGAAAATGATAAACCCTGCTAAAACCTGGATAAATTTACTCTGGTATCTCCTGCCCAGCAGTTCCGGAAATGTGTGAGCGTCAAGACTATGCCCCATTCTTCTTGCCGGGCCGCCCAGAAACACAAATGCTATGAAAATACCGACAAAAATATTCAACATTGTAAGCCATAGCACACTCATTCCAAACAAGCCGGCGACACCGCCGAAACCGACAATGGCAGAAGTGGAAATAAAAGTGGCACCATAACTGAGCGCCATTACAAAAGGATGAGCTTTTCTGCCGGCGACAAGATAATCCGTCGCGCTCTTTGTTCGGCTGTAGCCGAGCCAGCCTAAATACACAACTAAAAGCAGGTAAACGACTACCGCAACTATCGTTCCCGCACCTACCGTATTTGCCAAAATATTCATATTAATGTCTCCAAGCTAAAACCCGTTTTTGCTGATTTATCATAACTAATCACACACGAGGGATTTTCGATTGACAATTGTTACATCTTTTCCTCTGCTTTATCCTCTTCCGCAGCCCAACGCTTGTCCTCCGGCTTAACTTCAGTCGCGCCTTTGTTCCAGTTGAACATTCCATACAACACACATAACAACGTGCTGGCGATACAAAGAATATACGCCAATGCTACCCCTTTATCAGGAATTCCCAACATGCTAAGATCTCCTTTAAAAAATAATGGTCATAGGCCTTATCAATGCTAATAAAGCCTTTTTTCAGTCCATTATCATATTTTCGGTAATTCCGGTCTTAAAACAGTAATTATTTGTGATTTTTTTAACGGTCCGATAAAAACGGTCAAAACCGGAGAGGCTATGGGCGTTTAGGCGGCGAATGGATTTGTGTTATAAGATATTGATAATAAATGCTTTAGGGACTGAAAAGGAACTAACTTTAGGCCAACAATCTATCAGCGTTTTGATAAAGGATTTTTTTCATTAATCCCTCATCTAAGTTCAGATTTACTAACAGATTAAGTGTTTCTTTCTGGTCACGCCAGGGACTGTCCGTGCCAAACAATATATAATCAGATGGATGACTCTCGAATAACTTTTTGGCTTTCGCAGGTTCGAGATAGTCCAATGCAAACGAAATCTCCATATATATGTTCTTACCAATCATCTCGCTTTCAACCTTGTCCCAATGCTGCCAGGCGCCAAAATGAGTAGTAATCAACTTTAACTGGGGAAACTTTTTCATAACATTGACAATCCTTCCCGGCCCTGCCCTGTCGATATGCTCAAAGGCAATATCAAAACCTGTATGCATAACAAGGAGCAAATCGTGTCTGCAAACCTGTTCGTAAAAGCCGGACATCGAATCGTCATCAAGATAAAAATCCTGATAATAAGGATGCATCTTCAAACCCTTAAGGCCCGACTGCTTAATCTGCTTTATATGCTCGTCCCTGTCAGGGTCGGCAGGATGAACGGAAGCCAACGGAATAATCCTGTACGATTGAATCTGTTTCGACCAGTCGAGAATCGGCTGGAACTGTTTGGGCTTTGTGGCGATTGAACAAATAACGCTTTTTTCTATGCCGACAGCGTCCATAGATTTTAAGAGTGAGAAAATTGTGCCGTCGAGAAAATAAGGGATTTCCGGATGATGCTCGACAAGGGCCTTCATCGCCTTTGGGGCAAGGTCATCACTGAAGGCGTGAGTATGAAAATCGATAATTTTATTAGCCACAGAGCTCACAGAGACCACAGAGATATAATTTATTAAAACTACAAAGACACCAAATTTTTAATCACTGATTACGCAGATTTATAAATAAGTTTATAATAAAAAAAAGATTTTGGCAAGGGCGATTTTTATAGCAATATCAGCGGCCACTCCGCAAATTGACTGGAAGACGGATTTTACGGGTTTTTCGTTGTCGCGCCTGTCGTCAAAATTCAGCCAGGCAAATTCGCCAAAGTATTTCTCCGCCGCCGCGTCATACGCACGCGCCGCATCCTCTTCATTTACAAAATAGCCTAAATTTTCATTTCGCCCATCATGGTATATCGTTGCTCGCCATTTATTACTTCTTTTTTCCAGTCTAACCCCTTTATATTTCGAACTCCGCCCGCTGAATCCTTTTCGATTGTGGCTGTTTTGTGAACAGGTCGCAAGACGAAGATTACCCCTCGTATTATTTAGTCCGTCCCCGTCTTTATGGTCTACAACCAGTCCCGCTCGAGCCTTCATTATCACTCTGTGCATTGTTATGATTTGCCTGCCATCTATTCGCGCTGCGTAATAAATACCGCCGTGGCCTTCTATAGCCTGCCAATTGTATTTATTCAATTCACCGTAATCTTCTCCGTCGACGAGTGCATGTTTGCCTCTGGTAAGTTTAATTTTGCGGTAACCAAATCCCCGCCGGTGCTTGCGATATAAAAGCAGTACGGCTGCGCCGAGATGAGCGATAAATTCAGGATAATAAATTGGTATATAAGATTTTTGCATAGTGATACCTTTCGTCTCTCGTGAAACGTGACCCCCGCAGTTTTGCCACGGGCGAAACTAAGCGCGGGGGTTCTTCTTATCTATGGAGGGCTCCCTCCATAGATAAGAAGAACCTGCGCGTTTTTGTCGAAATTTGATCAAGAAAAAAATGTCCGGTATTCGTAACTTGTTGTAGTCAAACGAGAAAAATTTTTTATTTTTTTCGAAGCGCGCAGGTTTTTTCCTGCGCTTTTTTGCTTATGTGGACAAAAGATAGCCACAAAGGCACTAAGACACGAAGAATAAATTAATTTCACTACGAAGAACAGTGGCGGAAAATACCGGATAAAAGAGTGCTGGAAAAAGGGGGTAAAACGGCCGGAATTTAGTTGAATCGCAAAAACGATAAGTGTATAATTTATGGTATAGTGAGCTTTGATGAGACGGATCCCAGAGAAGCACCCGCAAGAGATAACCACCAGGGAATCTCTCAGAGCGTATCTCACGTAGCAAAAAGTGAGGAGCTGCGGCAGTGAGAATGAAGAAGATATGGACGTTTCTATTTCTATTGGGGACATTGGTATTTCCTATCCAAAAAGTCATACCGGCCGAAGTTGACAGATCTTCAACATTGCCGATGTTCATTTCCGACACTTACCAGGAAGAGGACGTTTTAATTTCCTTCAGCCGCGCATACAGCAAAACAGATAATTACGGGAGCAAATACTTCATAGAATTAAATCTGAAAGTATTAACTGAAAACAAAATCATAAAACCCAGCAGATACATTTACGGGATTTATGTATTGGATAATTTCGGGAACGACCTTAACGTTACAGGTATGGCCCCCAGATATTACGAATACCTGAGACCTGGAGACGAGAAATTATTCATAATCACATTCGGCATTAAGCCTCTGGATAACACCAAATACCTTATGCTCAAGATACCAAAGGGAATTTTTGGAAATGTAAATCCTTTCGAACTGAAGATATTTAATACCGGTTTTAAAGGGCCGATGACAAAAGAAGAACGCGACCAGCTCGAATCGAGAGTGGGACTGGAACAGTGGCAAAAAGAAAACGCACGTGTCGATTTTATACCGGACGATATTGGAAAAAAGAAACACGACAAGATTTTGTATACGGCGGTATCTGTCGGGTCGAGCGCTTTATGCTCTCTGGGACTGATGCTGTTTATGTGTATTAAGACGGCAAAAGAAACGGTATTGCTGCGTAATGAACCATTTTTAACCTGTTTCGCTCACTGGATAAATCAGAATCGTCTGCATCTTTCGATTCTTTACATAATTTCAGTGTTGATTTCCTTATGCTGGTTAATATTCGGCATTATAATACTGATAGTCAGCGGCATCGGAATTGCCGAGGATATTTTCGGGATTGTGGTATTCCTGGCTGCATGGGCACTGCTGTCACTGGTCTGTCTGTGGATGATATGCGAGATGCTGAACGAATGGCGGGCACTCGATAATAATTAAACGTGTGGGCGTGTGGTTTAAACAACCACTGTGATTTTTGTCCAGGGGCGTAACGGCATCCGTTATGCCCTGTTTTTTTATTTACGGTTTTAACTCGATGGTATCTGTGAGACGTCTTTCGTCAGCGGTGAAACAAACGGCCTGCAGGATATAGGTTTTACTGCTGTCAAGGTCGATATCGAAATCCAAATCGAATTTATAGCAATGCAGATATTCCTGCCATAAGCTGTCGTTTTTGGCCGCTTCGGTTAATTCGATATTCGGCCAGATAAAAAGACGTTCGCCCCGGGCATCGGCTGAACGCGGGACAGATTCATAAAGCTCGAACTGCCAAACGGCGGCGGCTTTTATACGCGAATCGAACTGGTCGAATACATCGATATAGGCTGCTATCTGCCAGGATTGGTCAAATTCGGAAAGCTGATTGAATTTGATTTTCTGGGGCGTAAAAAGACAGCCACTCGGAAAAACCGGAGATTGAACAGCGGACGATTGAGTCTGCTGGGCATCTTCGCAGCCAAGCACGAAAACAATTAAAACGACAGCGAGAAAATATTTTGCAAATTTCATTACAATTCCTCATTAAGTTTATGGCCAAGACGATGTTTCTTGGTTTTAAGATAATTTATATTATGGGGGCCGGGCTCGGCGATAAGCGGTATCTGTTCGACGATTTTTATGCCGTAAACTTCCAGACGCGAAGTCTTTTTGGGATTGTTGGTCAGGATTTTTACCTGCTTCAGACCGAGGTCGCGGATTATCTGGGCGCCGATTCCGTAATCGCGGCGGTCAGCTCGGAAGCCAAGCTTTAAATTCGCATCGACGGTGTCGAGACCCTGCTCCTGCAGCTTGTAGGCGTGCAGTTTATTTGCAAGGCCGATGCCCCTGCCTTCCTGGCGAAGGTAAATTACGGCGCCGCGGCCTGCTTTTTCAATCATTTTCATCGCAGTGATGAGCTGCTGGCCGCACTCGCATCTTTGCGAATGGAACAAATCGCCGGTGAGGCACTCGGAATGGACGCGAACGAGAACGGGTTCGTCGATAACGACGGGGTTGCCGTTTTTATCGAGTTTGCCGATGTCGCCTTTGCAGAGTGCAAGGTGCGGCTCGACTTCTGTTATGCTGTGGTAGGCGATGAGCTGAAATTCGCCGTAGTCGGTCGGCAAAAAAACGGATTGTATCCTTTTGACCTGGCTTTCGCGCTGCAGACGGTATTCGACGAGTTTTGCGATGGTAGTGATTTTGAGTTTGTGTTTTTTGCAGAAATCGAGAAGCTGCGGGACGCGTGCCATCGAGCCGTCTTCGTTCATAATCTCGCAGATAACGCCGGCGGGTTTCATACCTGCAAGTTTCATTAAATCGACTGCGCCTTCGGTCTGGCCGGCGCGGGTGAGGACGCCGCCAGTCTGTGCGCGAAGCGGAAATATATGGCCGGGTCGAACAAGGTCGGAAGATTTTACATTGTCGTCTATCGCGGTCTTGATTGTCAATGCGCGGTCGGATGCGCTAATGCCGGTAGTTGTGCCGTCCTTAGCATCGATGCTAACGGTAAAAGCTGTACCGAGGCGAGCGGTGTTTTCAACGGCCTGGGGGTGAAGATTCAGCAAGTCGCATTTTTCGCCTGTCATCGGCAAGCAAATTAACCCTCGACCGTGGGTGGCCATAAAATTGATGATTTCCGGTGTAACCGTCTCTGCGGCACAGAGTAAATCACCTTCATTTTCCCTGTCTTCGTCATCGACAAGAACAATCATCCTGCCTTTTTTAAGGTCTTCGAGAATTTCCGGGATATTAGTGAATTCTGTCATAAAGGTATCGACTATTTGTTATTTTCGAATTGCTCAATATACCTTGTTCCGGCGTGAATGTAAATAAGCGTTGTCAGAATAGCAGTAACAGCGGCAGACCACCATAAAAACCGCAAAAACCAAATCCAGCCTGTAATGAGCTTGGCGGCTTCGGGGGCAATCAAAATCGCAGCGACCATCGTAAGCTGCAGGACAGTAGCGAGCCGACCAATTTTGGCAGGCATTATCTTTATCTGAAATGTCATAAAATAAAGAATCATAAAGCCAAGCAATAAGAAAAAGTCCTTGCCGATAATCAAAACGGCAACGGTAGGCGGCAGGACAAAACCCTCAATATGTGTCTTCTGAATCGACAACAAAACACAGGCACAGGCCATAAGAAGTTTGTCAGCCATCGGGTCCAAAAAAGAGCCGAGACGAGTTACCTCTTTTCTCTTGCGGGCGACGTAGCCATCGTAGGCATCACTAAAAGCCATAATAAAAAAAAGCAGCAGCGCCATATACCTCATTTTCGTGCCCAGCGATGGGTCGTTGACCTTTAACATACAAATAACAAAAGGAGCAATCAGCAGAATCCGCACAATGGTTATCCTGTTGGCGTGATTGAGCATCATATCGTCCTGCCTCCATCTATATTAATTATTTGGCCGGTGAGGTAGTCGTTTTCAATAAGGAATTTTACGGCAGAGGCAACTTCGGCAGGTAAACCCGTTCGTCCAGCAGGAATGTGAGCAAGGATTCTCTTCTTCAACTCGGCAGATGTACCTTTCCTAAAGTTTATGACTCCCGGCGAGACGGCATTGACCGTAAAGTCAGGAGCCAACTCTTTTGCGAGGGATTTTGTCGCGACAATAAGAGCGGCTTTGGAGGCGCAATAAACACTGAAACCGGCAGGCGGGTTCTGGGCAACAATATCAGTAATGTTTATGATTTTCGCGAGCGGCTTCGCCCTGCTTTTTATTTTTCGTCCCCTACGGGCAAAATCGACGAATTTTTGAGTCATTATCATCGAAACGGTAAAATTAATATCGAGAGTCCGGCGGATATAATCGAAAGTAAATTCGGCAATTGGTTTTTTGTCAAAAACGGCGGCGGCGTTGATTAAAACGCAGGGAAGCATCTTTGGTGAGCTTGCCCGCCCTGAGCCGTGTCGAAGGGTCTGTGGTTTTCCGAATTTTTCGATTTCAGTAAAGACTTTTTCGATATTTTCCGCTTTTGTCAGGTCGGTTTGAATGAAAAGAGATTTGACTTTTAGTTTTTTTAAGGATGTTTGCAGTTTTTTCGCCTGTGCGGAGTTTTTATGATAAAGACAGATACAATTTGCGCCTGCTTTGGCTATCGCCAAAACGATTTGGCTCGTCAGTTTGCCTGTTGAGCCGGTGATGAGCACTGTTTTGCCTTTGATGTTCATATTTATATATATTAACCGCAATTTAAAACTATTAAAAGGGGTTTTTTATCCAAGGATCCGCCATGTGCGCGATAAGTGTCGGTTGATGTAGTCGTTAAACGGGAGAAAAAAGGTTATCTTGCAAATTATTAGATAGTATTTATACTAATTTTCTATGGCGAAGATAAAGCTAATGGAAATATTTCTCAATTGCGGACGCAATATCATTTTTAGTATGCCCCCTGCGGTCCAAAAGACAGCGGCGATGAAAGATGCTAAAATGTTAATCATACCGAAGACGCTAAAACGGAGTATATTTGACTTTGATATTCCAGACAAACTGGTGAGTGAGGAAATGGCAGAAAGATATCTTGAGATCAAGCCTCCAGCATTTTCTCTCATTCGGGATTACCAGTTAATTATCAATGAGATCGAGCAATCATATGTAATTGGGAATGACTTCTCCGCCCTGTCGGCATCGTGTGTAGTGATCGAGAGGCTTCTGAACCAAGCTCGTATTGACTTGCACAAGCACCATGCGGATAAGGTTGTCAAGAAACTATGGACCAAAGACGCGGTGCCTGAATGGGATCCAAATATTGATGCGCTAAAGGAGTGGGGTTACCTTGATGATGCCTTTGCGTCTGAGCTATCTGATATATACGACGAGATAAGATGCAGGTATCTTCACTCCCGTAAGATTCAAAACATACGCCACGATGCCATAAGGGCTATAACGGCAGCATATAAGCTTATGACAATATTCATTGGTTTTCCGGAAGATTTGTTTTCTTGGACTGGAGGGAGTCCTGCGTGTAAAAATGAGGATGACCCAAGATATATTGAATTTTATAAACCCTACATTCGGGACTAACAATAAATTATTACATCTCGATACAAACTAGTAAACTCCGGCGGGGGAATTTTATCGTTGAGTTTGGGCGGAAAAAGGATATAAACAAGTCGGAAGTAATATGGTGAAACTGAGTGTAAATTTGAATAAAATCGCGTTGGTGCGAAATTCGCGGACGCTGGGAATACCGAGCGTAATAAAGGCGGCGAAAACGTGCATTGCGGCAGGTGCGTACGGGATAACAGTTCATCCCCGGCCGGACGAGAGACATATAAGATACTCCGACGTTTACAAATTAAAACCAATCGTCAGCAGCGTCGAATTCAATATCGAAGGCAATCCGCTCGAAGGCAGGTATATGGAAATAATGCCTGACATTGTGCCTGCGCAGGCGACACTCGTGCCGGACGTAATCGGGGCGGTAACTTCCGATGCCGGATGGGATTTGAATAAAGAAAATATAAAAAAACTCGAGCCGATAATAAAAAAACTGAAGAAGCTCGGAATAAGGATAAGTATTTTTGTTGACCCTGTAATCGAAACAGTAGAAAAAGCAAAGCAAATCGGAGCCGACCGAATCGAACTTTATACCGAGCCATTCGCAAGGGCATTTAGCGAATATAAAGCAGCACAGACAGGCCGAGACGATGAGATTGCTTCGTCGTCCGCCAAAGGCGAGACTCCTCACAATGACATATCGGTCGTGGTTGCGAAATACGCTGCGGCGGCTAAAAAAGCCGATGAAATCGGGCTTGGCGTAAACGCAGGGCACGATTTAAACCTTGATAATCTCGGGTTTTTCTGCGAAAATGTAAGGCCGGTAATGGAAGTATCCATCGGGCACGCATTGATTGCGGATGCGATTGATATGGGACTGGCGAGTGCCGTCAAGGCATATTGTAAGATTTTGGAAGCGAAAGAATAGATATATTTAATCACAGATTACGCAGATTTTATTGATTATTATTAATAATTTAATTAGTGTAATCAGCGATAAAAATTAATGGTTAATAGATATGGGAGTTTAAAATGTATAACGGGACAATGGTAGCGCTTATAACGCCATTCGATGGCGGTGAAGTCGATTATAATACGCTCGATGAGCTTGTACGGTTTCATCTTAAAAGCGGGATAGACGGGATCGTACCCTGCGGAACGACGGGCGAATCGCCGACGCTGAGCCATCAGGAACATAAACAGGTCATCGAACGCGTTGTGAAAACAGTCGGCGGGAAAATGCCGGTAATCGCGGGCACAGGCTCAAACAGTACGGCTGAAGCAATTGAACTTACGGCCTTTGCGAAAAAAATCGGAGCGGACGCTTCACTGCAGGTGACGCCCTACTATAACAAACCGACACAGGAAGGATTCTATCAGCATTTTGCGGCGATAGCGGAGGAAGTCGATTTGCCGATGGTACTATATAATATACCGGGCAGATGCGGAGCGGGAATGACGCCTGAGACGATTGCGCGACTTTCGAAAATAGAAAATATCGTAGCGGTAAAAGAGGCGACGGGACAATTGGACTTTTCGAGCCAAATCGCGAACCTCTGCGATATCACAATCCTGTCGGGCGACGATTCGCTGACGCTGCCTATTGCATCGGTGGGCGGGAAAGGCGTAATCAGCGTAGTGGCGAATATCGTGCCGGGCGATGTAAAAGAAATGACGGATTTGATTTTAGAAGGCGATTTCGTATCGGCGAGGAAATGGCACAATAAACTGTTCAAACTTTGCAAAACGATGCTGACGATGGCGACAAATCCGATACCAATAAAAGCGGCGATGGCGATGCTGGGGATGGCCTCGGAAGAAATGCGGCTGCCAATGACGCCATTGGAGGATTCGCAGAAAGAAACACTGCGCAAACTGCTGAAAGATTACGGTTTGAACGTCTAAGTAAACCGCTGCTCAGCCTGTTGAAGCCTGTGAGTAGATTTCGAGCAATCGGGTGACCATAGAACTTACTGAATTATTGCTGCGGAGGTAATTCTGCGCGGCGGAGGCGATGGATTTAGCGAAAGCCCTGTCGTCGAGAAGCTTCTGGAGCGCCGAATAGATGCTTAATTCGTCGACGCCGTCAAATAAAATCGCGGTGGAACCATCCTGCAAAAATTCCTCAACATTATCCTTGTCGGCAGCTATCGCAAGACCGGAAGCAGCGGCTTCAATAAGGACAGGATCAAAATCGCTGCATCGCCGGGGACGAATCAATATATCGCAACCGCGGAAAACCGCACGCAAAGGCCTTATTTGCGGGATAATATTAACGGCCTGGGTAAGGCCTGTCGATTTTATAAAACTGTGAATCTGCTTTTCAGCGGAACCGGCACCCATAAAAATCACAAGAAATTCATAGCCATCGATATTCAAATGTCTGATTGCGCCGAGCAGCGGTTCATAATCTGAGAATTTATCGAAACGGCCGCGAACTATCATACTCGGCAACTGGTCGGCCGATGCGAAACAGGCACAAGCCTCATCCACAAAGGTGCCGATATTCAGCTGCGATATTTTTTCTTGCGAGAGACCTTTTTGGACCAGTCTTTCAGCAATCCGATTAGACGGAACGATGACCGTCTGAAAATCTTTGTTTATAATCATCCGGGAACGGATGCTGAGACGATCAGAATCCACCGAGATTACAGCAGGAATGCCAAAATGGGCCGCGAGCGAATTAGCCAATAGAGCTTTCGACGTGCCATAACAGTGAATCAGGCTGGGTTTGATTTTTTCAAGACGCGAAAGCAGATGCCTGCGGTTTTGAAAGAAAAAAAACGGGAACTTCAACACCGGGTGCTCAACTATCTTGACACGGGGAAAGAGAAAAGATTCGATTTCGCTGGCCGGCGGAACAACCATAGCGGAAGAAATGTCCTGAGCTTCAAAGCCGAAAAGCAAATGTCTAAACGATGGACAGTATTTTTCGACAGTGTCAATGTCGGAAACAATCAGCGGACGAATACCGTTTTCAGATTCGCTGCGTATTTGGGTTATTGTTTCGCCGTTTAACATAAATCATTTCACCATCTGCCTGAGTTTTTCGCATTCGCCGCTTTTCATATGATAACTATGTGAATCGTCGGGGAAAGTGCCCTGCTTAATCTGCCTGTCATACGAAGCAATCGCATCGATGGAGGCTTTGCCGATGTCAGCGAAACTTTTTGAAAATTTCGGAACGGGGCCATCAGTAAGATTTAATATATCCGGCAGAACCAGAACCTGTCCGTCACAATCCGGACCTGAGCCGCAGCCTATAACCGGTATCGGTAATTTTTTCGTAATAATTTTGGCCGCCTCCCTTGCGGTACCTTCCAGCAGAAGCATCTGTGCTCCGGTTTTATACATCTGCTCGGCAAGATTAATAATTTCCACGGCAGCGTCGGCTGTTGTACCCTGGGCTTTGTATTGCCCTGTTTGCGGTCTTATGCCAAGATGAGGCATAACAGCAATGTCAGCATCGATAACGGTCTTAATCGTTTCGAGATTAGCCTGAACCATCTCGATTTTTACAATATCTGCGCCGCTTTCCTCGATAAATCTTCTGGCGTTTTTCAGCGTTTGTACGGTGCCGACATTACAGCCTTCAAAAGGCATATCCGCTACCAGTAACAAATCCGGGGCGGCGCGTCTTACCGCGGCAGTTATCGCCACCATAAAATCCATCGATACCGGAAGCGTTGAGTCAAAACCGAGTATGAACTGCGATGCCGAGTCGCCTACGAGCAAAACATCCACACCCGCAGCGACAACAAGCTTGGCACTGGTATAGTCATAACAACTGACGACAGAAAACTTCTGCCCATCGGCCTTGGCCTGACATAATGTTGAAATAGTAACCTTCATATTTAGATATTTAAGAATATGTAAGAAAAAGGCAGTTAGCAAGCAGATTCTATCGGCCCACAGGCTTGAGCCTGCCAAGCAGCTAAAAATAGATAATGTGGGCAATTAAGACAAAAACCATCTATCTATTTATATGATACGCCCAGAGTATATAACCGTTAAAAAATGAAGAAATACGAAAAAACAATATTGTAATTTTTTGTTTTTTGTCTACAATTTTGTATATTATATTTAGGATGCAATTATTATGGCTATAAACCTATCCAAGGAAGTTCAGTTATTGGGCGATATGGCAAGGGTCTTTGCCGAGTCGCTGGACCTCGAGCTGACATTAAAGGCAATTTTGAAATCGCTCGATACGCACCTGAAACTGCAGCGCGGCACTATCACCCTGCTGGAGCCGGAGACTGAAACTATAAATATCAAAGTAGCGCACGGTCTGAGTAAAGAGTCGAAACAATTGGGCAGCTATAAAATAGGTGAAGGCATCACAGGCACGGTAGTCCAAACGGGCCGCCAGATAGTCGTGCCGGATATTTCGAAAGACAGCAGATTTCTTCATAAAACACATTCAAGAAAATATACACAGGGCAAAAAAATATCGTTTTATTGCGTGCCTGTAAAACTCGAAGGCAAAACTATCGGAACCTTGAGCGTCGACAGAGAGGTACAGAAGAAAGACAGCGTCGAGGCGAACCTGAACCTTTTAAATATCATAGCGACAATGGTCGCACAGGCGGTTAAACTAAATAAACTCGTCGTGTCGGACAGGAGAGAACTTTCAGAAGAAAACTTGCGGTTAAGGCAGGAATTAAAAACACATTTCAACATTAACAATATGGTCGGCACAAGCAACGCGATGAAAGAAGTCTACAGACTTATCGAACAGGTGGCAGACAGCAACGCCACAGTTCTGATACGCGGTGAAAGCGGAACCGGAAAGGACCTTGTGGCCCATGCGATACATTATAACAGCGCAAGAGCAAGCAAGCCTTTCGTAAAGGTAAACTGCACCGCCCTGCCGGAGACACTGCTGGAAAGCGAGCTTTTCGGCCACGAAAAAGGCGCCTTTACGGGTGCAACTGAAAGAAAAATCGGAAGATTCGAACGGGCAAACGGAGGGACGATATTCCTAGATGAAATAGGCGATTTCTCCATAAATTTGCAGATTAAATTGTTAAGGGTCATCCAATTCAGGGAATTCGAACGGGTCGGCGGAAACGAAACGATAAAGGCAAACGTCCGCATTATCGTCGCAACCAATAAAAATCTCGAAGAGCAAATCAAGGAAAGGCTTTTCAGGGAGGACCTATATTACAGGATTAACGTTTTTCCGATTTATCTGCCGCCGCTGAGAGAACGCAAGGACGACATAATGCTGCTGGCAGATTATTTTCTCGAGAAACTTTCCAAGGAAAACAACAAACGAATTAATCGGATATCAACGCCTGCGATTGAAATGCTCACAAGCTATCACTGGCCGGGAAATATAAGAGAGCTTGAAAACTGCATCGAAAGAGCCGTTCTTCTGTGCGATGGAGATGTTATTCGCTCGGAACATCTGCCGCCGTCTTTGCAGATGATAAGAAAAACCGACACTACTTCGGGCCAATCGTTTGCCGAGATTGTCGAAAACAAGGAACGAGAGCTTATCGTTGACGCACTGAAAAAATGCAACGGACAACAAAGAATGGCCGCTAAGGAACTGGGGCTGACAGAACGAATCCTCGGATACAAAATTAAAAAATACGGTATCTTTCCGAAGGTACTTTCATAGACAAAAATACAATAATGTAGGTCAATATACATATAAATACATTATTGTATCTTTTTAAGTAATTAGCCACACTTCGCAATCCTCTTCTTAACACTATCAATAGCAAAGAGTTAAGAAAATTATACTTCCGTAAAAATTTCTGGCACATAGTTTGCATAGTATACGTCATCGTTGTTAGTAATTCTTCGTAAAACTTTTTGCCGGAGGTAAAAAATGAGAAAGTTGATGTCAGCCGCTGCTGTTTGCTGCCTGATAGCTACCTGCAGTGTGGCGATGGCCGAAGCCGAGGACAAGATTGGATTCAGTCTTACCAGTGATTTTTACAGCAAGTATGTCTGGCGAGGGCAACAAATCAATGGCGACCCTGTATTTCAGCCGGGCATCAGTGCCAACTATAAAGGATTTACCGCCAGCCTTTGGGGTAATGTAAACCTGACGGACTATGGCAATAACAGCGGTGAATTTACCGAATACGACCTGACGCTCGATTACAGCGGCAAATTCAGCGAAGAAAGCAAAGTCGGCTATTCGGCAGGTGTGATTCATTATCATTTCCCGAGTTTGTCGGCTACAGATACCACGGAACTATACTGGGGATTCAGCTTTGACGTACCATTAAATCCAACTATCAAAGTTTATCATGGTCTCGGTAACGAAAATGGAATATACGCAAATTTCGGTCTGTCGCATACGTTTGAAGACGTTCTAAAATTCAGCGACACTATTACAGGCGATCTGGTACTTGGAACTTCTATAGGCTGGGGCAGCAGTACATACAACAAAGACTACTGGGGCATCGATGAGGGCCGGCTGAACGATTTGGCACTTACCGTCGGCCTGCCTATCGACATGGGCAATGGATGGGCTGTAAAACCGAGTTTTAACTATGTAACGCTGGTTGACGGGAAAATTCGCAACGCCGACACATACAGCACACCCAGCGATTATTTCTTTACCGGAGTCAGTATTTCCAAGAGTTTTTAAATATTAATAATATTTTGAACAGGAAAGAACGATGGAACCAAAAATAATGATAGATACCGTATGGGTTTTGATTACAGCAATGCTCGTATTCTTTATGAACATGGGTTTTGCCGCTGTGGAATCCGGTTTTGCAAGAGCAAAAAACTGCGCGAATATAATGTCAAAAAATTTCGTTGTATTCGCAGTCTCCTCGCTGGGGTTCTTAATTATAGGATGGGGAATAATGTTCGGCGACGGCAACGGCTTTTTAGGATTAAATGGCTTGTTCTTCGCAGGCGGTGCTGATAATTCGCCTGCGGTGGGCGAAGCCTATAAGGGAGTATATTCGGCGATATCCTGGACAGGTGTGCCGCTGTGGGCAAAATTCTTTTTCCAACTGGTTTTCTGCGGTACAGCCGCAACCATCGTGTCCGGAGCGGTAGCTGAACGCATCAAATATATAGCGTTCATTTTCTTCTCCTTTGTTATGACAATGCTGATTTATCCAGTCATCGGGCATTGGATATGGGGCGGCGGATGGCTGGCAAAACTGGGAATGTTCGATTTTGCAGGCTCAACCGTTGTACATAGCGTCGGGGGGTGGGCAGCTTTGGCCGGTGTGATAATGCTCGGGCCGCGAATCGGAAAATATGACAACGGGCATATCAGAGCTATACCCGGCCATAATCTGTCTTTGGCCACTTTAGGAACTTTTGTACTGTGGTTCGGCTGGTTTGGATTTAATCCGGGTTCTACTATGGCGGCTGACCCCGCTGCGATTTCACACGTTGCGGTAACTACTAACACGGCAGCTGCGGCAGCTATTATGAGCGCAACTATAGTTTGCTGGATTTTGATGGGCAAACCTGATTTGGGAATGACTTTGAATGGCTGCCTGGCAGGACTGGTAGCAATTACAGCACCCTGTGCGTTTGTCAGCGTAGGAAGCTCTTTGGTAATCGGCATCATCGCCGGCGTACTGGTTGTGCTGGCTGTAATGATGTTCGATCATCTGCGGCTGGATGACCCTGTAGGCGCCTTGTCAGTTCACCTTGTTAACGGCGTATTTGGAACTCTTTGTGTAGGACTATTCGCACAAGACAAAATCACCGGCACGGCAACCGGCAACGGGCTATTCTACGGCGGCGGATTTAAGCTGCTCGGAGTTCAATTGGCCGGTGTTGTTACGGTAGGACTGTTCGTATTCATTGTGGCAATAGCAGCATGGGCCATTTTGAAAGCTGTTATCGGCATTCGGGTTTCGCGAGAAGAAGAACTTCGCGGTCTCGATATCGGCGAACACGGCAACGAGGCTTATGCCGGTTTCCAAGTGTTTACTACGGAATAATAACCTAACTCTATAAGGAGATAAAAAATGAAATTGATAGTCGCATATATTCAGCCGTACAAACTCAAAGATGTTAAACAATCCCTGTATAAAGCTGAAGTTTATAAACTGTCCGCAACAAACTCGCTTGGCTGCGGGCAGCAAAAAGGCTACCACGAATCATATCGAGGCGTGGGAATGGAAGTAAACCTGCTGAAGAAAGTGCGCCTTGAGATAGCCGTTAATGAAAATTTTGTCGACCGAACAATAAAAGCTATCATTGAAGGCGCAAAGACGGGACAAATTGGCGACGGGAAAATATTCGTTCTCGATTTGCCGGAATGCATAAGAATCAGAACAGAAGAACGCGGCGGTGAAGCTATCGGCTAATAACAGATCTTAGACAGTCGTCCGTATAATCCGTATAAAAGGCACCACTTCCTAACAGTGCCCTGAACTCGGGGGGCCCGTAAAAAGGACCCCCGGTTCTTAAAATTGTCCTGATAAAATTACAAAAATGTAATTTTATATAAGGTAAACTACAAAAATGTATAAAAATGGAAATTTTGCAAATAAACATTTCTGCGGCTAACTTATTTTATATCAATAGCTTGCAATAATACACCTCCAAAAATAACGAATTGGCACATTTCTTGCATATAAGGAAAAATGAAAATCTGTATTAGTTAGTCGAATACAAATTGCATAAGAAAGGAAGTGGTGTCAATGAAGGTTAGTATGCGCAAATTGATTTGCTGCGCGGCAGTTTTGTTTCTTGCCGCCAACTTTTGCCTCGCTGAAGAAACATCAAGCATCCCAAAAATAGACAGCGGTGATACTGCATGGGTTCTGATGTCCGCGGCTCTTGTAATGCTGATGACACCGGGATTGGCGTTTTTCTACGGCGGGCTCGTCAGACGAAAAAATTACCTGAGCGTTCTTATGCAATGCTTCGTCGCTTTGGCGTTACTTAGCATTCAATGGGTAATTTTCGGATACAGCCTGTCGTTCTCGCCGGGCAACGGATTTATAGGCGGATTGCAATGGTTCGGACTCAAGGGAGTCGGATTCGACCCATACCCCGCTTACAGCGCAACAATTCCGCATCAGGCGTTTATGATTTTCCAGGCAATGTTCGCTGTAATCACACCTGCGCTTATTATTGGTGCATTCGCAGAACGAATGAAATTTTCGGCATATCTGCTTTTTACATTGCTGTGGGCAACAGTCGTATATGATCCAATCGCACACTGGGTTTGGGGCAACGGCGGCTGGCTAAGAGAAATGGGCGTTCTGGATTTCGCAGGCGGTACGGTAGTTCACATAAACGCCGGCATTGCAGCACTGGTTACCGCATTAATAATAGGCAAAAGGTCCTGCTATGATAAATACGCAATCGCACCGCATAATCTGCCATTCAGTGTTTTGGGTGCTGGATTGCTGTGGTTCGGGTGGTTCGGCTTCAACGCCGGCAGTGCACTGGCCGCAAACGGTGTAGCGGTAAACGCATTTGTCGTTACTAATACCGCAGGAGCGGCGGCGGCATTAACCTGGGCACTGATTGACTGGAAGCTTAACGGCAATCCTACAATGCTGGGAACCATATCCGGTGCAATAGCCGGCCTGGCGGCAATTACGCCGGCGGCAGGATTTGTAGGTATAGGAGCGGCATTGATAATAGGTGTCGTGGCAAGTGTTCTTTGTTTCATAGCCGTTAGTTACGTAAAACGTGCACTTCATTATGACGATTCGCTGGACGCATTCGGTGTGCACGGCATAAGCGGCATCTGGGGGACAATCGCTGCGGGATTATTCGCATCTAAAGCCATAAATGCGGGCGGCGCCGACGGACTACTTGCGGGAAACAGTAAACAATTCGTCGTACAGCTTGTCGCAGTGGCGGCAACGGTCGGCTACGCATTCATTGGCACGTATATTATCTATAAATTGATTGATGCAGTCATTGGTGTACGAGCTACTGAAAAAGATGAGGCGATAGGACTTGATCTGGCTGAACACAATGAGCGTGCCTATACGATGCTCGAATAAAAGAAAGGGAAACCAAATATGAAACTGGTAATCGCTATAATTCAACCACACAGGCTCGAACAGGTAAAAGAGGAACTCTATAAAGAAGAGGTCAATCTTATCACTGTAAGCGAGGTTCTCGGCCACGGCAGGCAAAAAGGTATAACAGAAGTCTATCGCGGCGTGAAAGAAACTGGAAATCTGCTGCGGAAAATCCGTGTTGAAATAGCAGTAAACGAAAACTACGTTGAACGAACAATAAGTGCCATAACAAAAGGCGCAAAGACAGGCCAGACCGGCGACGGCAAAATCTTCGTTGTTGACCTGCCGGAATGCGTCAGAATCAGGACCGGAGAAAGAGGAGGTGAAGCGATAGGGTAATTAAATAAATACATTTTTGTAGATTCGTCGAAATATATTCACAAAATTGTATATAGTAAAAGATTTAAGCTGAAATCACACATTCGTTAACACCTTTTGGAATAAGAAGATATGTAAATTTAAATGTTAATATGGGTTATTGGTATGATTATTGCATATTAGTTGTCCGGCCGGTTGCAGTTTGTTTTGCGCCGGCGGATACGGTGAAATTGCTATCGGTTAAAAATAAAATTTAGTGAAAGGAAAATGACAAATGACCCCGAAAGAATTTTTTGATTTTTGTAAAAAAAATGACGCCAAAATGGTCGATTTGAAATTTGTCGACCTGCTGGGCACCTGGCAGCACTGCACATTTCCGACAGAGTTTCTGGACGAAAAGGCATTGAAGGAAGGTCTCGGTTTCGACGGTTCCTCAATCCGCGGCTGGAAGCCAATTCACCAGTCCGATATGATGGCAGTACCGGACCTGGATACAACTGTTATGGACGCATTTTTCGCCAAGCCCACGGTAAGTGTCCTTGCTGATGTCGTCGATCCGATTACACGCGAAGATTACAATCGTGACCCGCGAAATATCGCCAAGAAAGCGGCTGAATTCGCGAAAAAGACAGGGTTAGCGGATACCGCATATTACGGTCCGGAGCCGGAATTCTTCATCTTCGACGAAGTCCGCTATGAGCAGAATCAACATACCGGTATGTACTCAATCGATTCTTCGGAAGGGTCATGGAACACCGCCCGTTTCGAGGAACCCAACCTTGGGTATAAACCATCATACAAAGGCGGTTATTTCCCTGTAAGCCCAACCGACACACAGCAGGATATCAGAACTGAAATGGTCGAAGAAATGCAGAAGGTCGGTATCGTAGTGGAAAAACATCATCATGAAGTCGCCACCGGAGGCCAAGCCGAAATCGATATGCTTTTTGCGCCGTTAGTCGAACAGGCCGACAAGCTTATGTGGTATAAATATATCGTCAAGAACGTAGCCAAACGCCACGGCAAAACCGCAACGTTTATGGCAAAGCCGATATTCCAGGATAATGGTTCTGGCATGCACACACACTTCTCTCTCTGGAAGGGCGGTAAAAACCTGTTTGCCGGAAAAGGTTATGCAGGATTATCCGATCTCGGATTGCACGCCATCGCCGGGCTTATCGCTCACGCACCGGCTATCCTTGCTTTTGCAGCTCCGACCACAAATTCATACCGCAGGCTTGTTCCAGGCTTTGAGGCACCGGTAAATCTTTGTATGTCAGCTCGTAATCGTTCGGCTGCCTGCCGAATTCCGATGTATTCTCCAAGCGAGAAAGCCAAACGTGTCGAATTCCGCTGCCCAGACCCGAGCTGCAACGGCTATCTTACTTTCGCCGCAATGCTTATGGCTGCCAACGACGGTATCGAACGCAAGCTCGACCCAGGTAAGCCGATGGACGTAGATGTGTATGAGCTTTCAGCCAAAGAGCTGGCCAACACAAAACAGGCGCCAGGCTCACTCGAAGAAGCAATGCATGCACTCGAGAAAGACCATAAGTTTCTCACTGAGGGCGACGTTTTTTCCAACGACCTTATCGAGACGTGGATTCAGTGGAAACGAGAAAAGGAAATAGATGAGATATCTCTGCGGCCTCATCCGCATGAGTTCCATCTGTACTATGACTGCTAACCGATAGCATAGTACTGATATATTGGTACGGTATCACCCCTGCCGGCAGAACCTGCAGGGGTGATTTACTATCCAAGACATCGATTTAAGCATTTTTTCCCTCAATTGCCCGGGTTTATTTCAAATTGACATAATGTCATAATTTTATTATAAATAAACGGCTTCAGAGGGCACTAAATCGGATAACAATATGTTCCATTATCATATATATAAGACAGGAGTGTAAAAATGGTTGAAAATTTTGAGTCTGTAGCGGCGATATTCGGCAAAAATGTTTTTAACGATGTCGTTATGAAAGAACGGCTGCCGAAAAATGTTTATAAAGAATTCACAAAAACCATCGCAGAAGGCAGGTTTCTTGATACATCTCTTGCCAATGTAGTGGCCAACGCGATGAAAGACTGGGCGATTGAAAAAGGCGCAACGCATTTTTGTCATTGGTTCCAGCCGATGACAGGACTGACCGCTGAAAAACATGATTCGTTTATCTCGCCGACCGCAGAAGGCACAACAATTATGGAATTCAGCGGCAAAGAACTTACACAAGGAGAACCGGACGCATCGAGTTTTCCGTCCGGCGGGCTGCGGGCGACATTCGAGGCAAGGGGCTATACGGCGTGGGACTGCACAAGCCCGGCATTTATCAAGGAAACCGGGAAAAACATTACCCTTTATATACCCTGTGCTTTCTGTTCATACAACGCTGAGGCGCTCGATAAGAAAACGCCTTTGCTGCGGTCTATGGACGCACTGAACAAGCAAGCGATAAGAGTTTTAAGAGTATTGGGAAACAATACTTCGACAAAAGTCGGCGCTACGCTCGGGCCGGAACAAGAATACTTCCTTATTGACAAAAGATTTTTCGAGAAAAGACTCGACCTGATGCTTACAGGACGGACGCTTTTCGGCGCGGCTTCGCCTCGCGGACAAGAAATGAGCGACCACTACTTCGGCGCATTGCATGAAAGAGTTGCCTCATTTATGCACGATGTCAATGTAGAGCTGTGGAAGTTGGGCGTATCGGCAAAGACACAACATAACGAAGTGGCGCCGGCCCAATATGAACTGGCCCCGGTATTCAGCACTGTAAACGTAGCTACGGACCATAATCAGCTTGTAATGGAAACGCTGCAAAAGGTCGCTTTAAGAAATAACCTGGTATGCCTGCTGTACGAAAAACCGTTTAGAGGCGTCAACGGCTCAGGAAAACACAACAATTGGAGCATGGTTACCGATGATGGGATTAACCTGCTCGACCCGGGCAGTACGCCTCACGATAATATGGTGTTCCTCGTAATGCTTTGCGCGGTACTCCGCGCGGTTGATAAATACGCCAAACTGTTAAGAGCAAGCGTAGCTACGGCGGGAAACGAGCACAGGCTCGGCGCTCATGAAGCACCGCCTGCCATTGTGTCCGCCTTTTTGGGCGACCAATTAACAGATATAATAGAACAATTAGCCGGGGACGGAGCTAAATCCTCAAAAACCGGCGGACAATTAAAGCTCGGCGTCTCTGCTCTTCCGCCGCTGCCCAAAGACAGCACAGACAGAAACAGAACCTCGCCGTTCGCGTTTACAGGAAATAAATTCGAGTTTCGTATGGTCGGCTCGGCACAATCAACCGCAGGACCTATGTTTGTCCTGAATACCATCGTTGCCCAAACACTCAAAGAAATCGCCGATGAGCTGGAAAAAAGCTCGAATATAAAAACCACGGCTCAAAAAATTCTGAACAAAATCGCGAAGGAACACGGCAGAATTATATACAACGGCGACAACTACACCGAAGAATGGGCTAAAGAAGCGGCAAAGAGGGGGCTGCCGAATATTAAATCGACTGTCGAATCGCTGAAAACCATTATGGACGATGAGAATGTCAAATTATTTGTAGAGCATAAGGTCCTCAGCCGGGCGGAACTGAAGGCAAGGACTGAAATCCTGCTCGACGCTTACAGTATGAGTATAAATATCGAAGCAAGAACCACCCTGAATATCGCTCAAAGGCAAATCCTGCCGGTCGCGATTGAATACTCCGGAAAACAGGCAAAAGCCATCGAACGCATCAGTAACGCAGGAAGCGACCCAGGCGCTCAAAAGAAAATGCTCAATAAGACCTGCGAGCTTATAAACGAACTGAACAATTCCATCGAAGAATTGAAAAAAGCCGCTGCCGAGACAATCGCTATTGACAATACGGCTAAAAAAGCGGAAAATTCGAGAGATGTGGTTGTACCCGCAATGAGCAAGGTCAGAAAGGCCGCCGACAATCTGGAAATGATTGTCGATGCTAAGATGTGGCCGCTGCCGACTTATGCGGAAATGCTGTTCGTCAAATAAGCGAAAAAATAAATGAGCGTAAAAATCGGGTTAGCGCAAATAAACGCGACAGTCGGGGATTTTGCGGGTAATATCCAAAAAATCAGGCAGGTGTATGTCCGCGCAAAAGAGGCAAAACTCGATTTACTGATACTGCCGGAATTGTGCGTCTGCGGCTATCCGCCGGAAGATTTGCTGCTGAAAAATCATTTCCTGGCCGAAAACAAAAAGGCCGTCCAGCAGCTTGCGAAAGACTGTCCCGATATAACCATTATGGTCGGCTTTGCGGAGCCTGTCGATGATGTCTGCTGCAATTCACTGGCGATTCTGGCCGATGGAAAAATCATACAAGTTTACCGCAAGGCCCTGCTGCCGAACTACGGAGTATTCGACGAAAAAAGATATTTTCATTCCGGCACCGAACCTGTTGTAATTAAAATTAAAAATTTATCCGTAGTATGCACAATTTGCGAAGACATCTGGTACTTGGACTGGCTGAAAAAGTTCCTTGCAGGTGTCGCTGAAAAAGACCTTATCGTCAATATAGCCGCGTCACCTTTTTACGCGGGGAAGATAAATGAGAAACTGGCCGTTCTGGAGGCCTGCGCCAAAACTTTCAACTGCCCTGTCGCTTACTGCAATATTATCGGCGGACAGGATGAGCTTGTTTTTGACGGCAGGAGTATGTTTGTCGGCCCGAATGGCAAACTAATCGCTTGCGCAAAGGCATTCGAAGAGGATTTGCTCATCGCCGATATCGATGCGGACGGACAAATCAAGTCAGATTCCGCTGAAATAAAAACCGGTTATATCGAGGAAATCTACCAGGCGCTTATACTGGGAACAAGAGATTATATTAAAAAGAACAGTTTTAAGAGGGTCGTCATAGGCCTTAGCGGCGGGATAGATTCGGCACTTGCCGCGGCGATTGCCGTCGATGCCCTGGGGAAAGAAAATGTCGTCGGCGTTACAATGCCGACAAAATTCAACTCGCCTGAAACCATAAACGATGCCGAAAAAACCGCAAAGAACCTGGGCATTGAATTCCATACTATCCCGATAGAGCAGGTACTGGAGGGTTTCAATCGGGAACTTGCTAAAGTTGCCGGCTGGAACGATAAAGGACTTGCTTTTGAAAATCTGCAGGCAAGGATTCGCGGCACTATCCTGATGTCGATGAGCAATAAGTTCGGATATCTCGTTCTAACGACAGGCAACAAAAGCGAAACCGCAGTCGGATATTCGACGCTTTACGGCGATACGGCAGGCGGATTTGCCGTCATAAAAGATGTTCCGAAAACCGTTGTCTATCAGCTAAGCGATTATGTAAATAAACTGCACGAAAGAGAAGTTATTCCGCAAAGCGTAATTAAAAGGATACCGACCGCTGAGCTTAGATTCGGACAGAAAGACAGCGATTCACTGCCGGAATATGAAATACTGGATGGAATATTAAAAGGATATATCGAGGAAGAAAAATCGCTGCCGGAACTTATTAAGCAGGGTTTTGACGCTGAGACGACGATAAAAGTCATACGTATGGTCGACCTGAACGAATACAAGCGGCGCCAGTGCCCGCCCGGCGTGAAAATTACGCCAAAAGCCTTCGGCAGAGACAGAAGAATGCCGATTACAAACCGCTATCAGCAGCAAATCCAGCAATAAACTTCAAAATTTTTTGTTACCGCTGGCCCAAATCATCCACTAATTAAGTGGAAAAGTATCTAAACAGACTATGGCAACTTCGCTCTTTTTAATTATAATACTTTCGTGGAAACGGACTTAAATGACATTCAGGCCTGTTTAAACGGCGATAACGAAGCCTATGGGCGGCTCGTGCAAAAATACGAGGCGCAAATCGCAGGGCTTATGTGGCGTTTTACCAGAGACAAAGCTGAATGCGAAAGGCTCGTCCAGGATGTGTTCGTTGAGGCTTATTTCAGTCTCAAAGGTTATAAAGGACAGGGGCCTTTTCCTCACTGGCTGAACAAAATCGCAACTCGTGTCGGCTACAGGTTTTGGAAAGAGCAGGCCAAGGCCAGGCAGCTACTGCCTTTGGAAGACTTCGATGCCATTGAAAAAAGCAGCGAGGACCAAATCGACCCCGGCAAAGCAGCCGAGATTTTACATTCTTTGCTTGACAGACTGCCGAGAGCAGACAGACTGGTTTTGACGCTTATGTACTTCGAAGAATGCGGAACTGAAGAAATCGCCCGAAGAATGGGCTGGACGAGAGCGGGAACGAAAATGCGAGCGATGAGAGCCCGTGGAAAATTGAGAAAAATTGCTGAAAAAGAAAAACTTCAGGAGAAATTAGAATGGATGCACTAAAAATTATTGAAAAACTGGCTGAAAAGGCGCGTAAAGAGGCATCGCCGATATCTGATGTTTCGCAAATGGTAATGCTTGAAATTAACGCTCTGCAGCAGGATAAAACCGGACTTTTGCCGCTTGAACTATTTGCCGGAATAACGGCCGTTGCCGCTTCTATTGTAACTTTTTTCTCCATCCAGGCCTGGCACTATATCGTTAATCCGTTAATGCAGTTATTTGTTCCATATCAAGGAGTCTCGCTATGGTAACAGAAGAAAATATTATCGTGAATCGTTACCGTCATAAAAAAATGCTCCTTTGGCTGCTCTGCGGCGTCATAATCCTCACTTCCGGCGTTATCATCGGGGCCGGCGGAACCATTTTACTTGTAAAACAGAGGGTAATCTGGATAAGCCGTCCGCATAAAGACGCCAATGAAATCGCACAGGAAATAACTGAAAAATACGGCTTAAATCCACAGCAAACACAACAGGTAGGACAACTTATCAATAAAGCGTTTCAGCAAAAAAAACTATACGATGAAGAAGAAAAGAAAAAACGCGAAGCTGACATTCAAATAATGATTGCTGATATGAATCAGATTCTTACTCCGCAACAATTTGAACGCTGGAATAAGGATTTTCAGGCTTTTAGAGAAAAACATAAAAAACCGGCTAAAAAATAGTACTCAAAATATTAATAAAATTCCTTAAAAAACCGATAAAAACCGTATTTTTCGTGTTACCAGGCCTGTTTTCTATTCACTTATAATGCAGTAATAAATCGTCGATATTACTATGTCATAATTAAATAAAATAACGATAGAAAAATTGAATAACCCATTTAAATACAAGCATTTAGGGATGAATCACTTCCTCTTTTTGGGATTATTGCTATGCAGTTTCACCCTGCAGACAGGCTGCAATCCGACAAAATACCGCACAGATACCGACAAAATCACCGGTAATATCATCACTGAAAAACAGCTCCAGGCCACCGGCAAAGCGAGTAAATTCAGCATAGAAAGACCCAGCGATATCCTTCGAAGAAGACTCCTTGCGGACCAGAATCTGCCGACCTATAGCCAGGCTTCTTTCGGCACTGACAGGTTAAAAAAGATAGAGCATTGGCCTGAGAAAAACTATCCCGCTGCTATTACCGGCGGAAATATCGCAGAAATAAACGAGGTCAACAAGCCTCTGACCATCACGCTTATTCAGGCATTGCAAATTGGCGCCTTCAATAGTTCCGATTATCAAACCCAGAAAGAAACGGTTTTTCAATCCGCCTTGTCTCTTGAACTGGAACGTCATGCTTTCAGAAATACATTTGTCGCACAGGTACAAAATCTGCTCAGTACGGATACAACCGGCGACAGGGCTGTCAGCAGAACTGTAACAAGCGGCGAAATCGGGGCCAGCAGAAAATTCCAGTCCGGCGCAGAAATAAGCACTGCACTGGCAATCGACCTTGCAAATCTGCTTACACTGGGCGGAGCTTCATCGACTGGACTTGCCGGCGAAGGCAGTATTTCGATACCGCTATTGAGAGGGTCCGGAAGACACATTGTCGCAGAACCCCTGACACAGGCTGAAAGAGAAGTCATTTACGCAATCTGGAACTTTGAAAGGTATAAAAAAGAATTCGCTGTAGATACGGCGAGTAAATACCTGACGGTTCTTCAGCAGTTAGACTCGATTAAAAACAGCGAAGCAGACTATCGCAGCCGAATAGACTCTGCCAAAAGAAGCAGAAGACTTGCCGATGCAGGCAGAATCCAGGAAATAGAGGTTGACCAGGCCGTACAGAACGAACTAAGCTCGCGTCAAAGGTGGATTGCCGCAACGCAATCATATAAAAAGCAGCTTGATTCCTTTAAAACTTTTATTGGTCTGCCGCCGGACGCCCTGATTGGGCTGGATCCAAATGAGCTTAAAACTCTGGCAGCATCGATGAAACAACTCATCGACCTAAACGCGGGAGAAAATGAAACAACCGATGTCAATCAAGTTACTCCGGACAGCGACCTTATAAAGTTGCTTGAAGCAGATTACAAAAATGCCGGCCCTTATGAAATGGAAGAGGCTCTGGCAATAAAACTGGCATTCGAAAACAGGTACGACCTAAAAGTAGCGGACGGCCAGGTTTACGATGCTCAAAGGGCTGTTGTTGTAGCAGCGGACGCTTTGGGAGCGGAACTAACCTTTTTAGGTTCAGTCGATATTGGTTCAAGAAGAAACCTGGCTACTAGTGCCACTTCCGACAACTCCAGATTTGTAGCCGACAGAGGAGTATTTTCGACGTTGCTGACTCTCGACCTGCCGCTTGACAGAACCAGTGAAAGCATCGATTATCGAAACAGTCTTATCGACCTTGAACAAGCCGTTCGAAACATGCAGACGACGGAAGATACGATAAAAACAGAAATCAGAAACACACTGCGTGATTTGCTCGAGGCCAGAGAAAATATGTACATACAGGCAAAAGCTGTGAGCGTGGCTGAAAAACGGGTAAAAAGCGTCAATATGTTCCTTGACGCCGGCAGAGCCCAGATACGAGACCTTCTCGAAGCACAGGACTCTCTTCTGTCGGCACAGAACTCGCTGACTGCCGCGGTTGTCAACTATCGGACAGCGGAGCTTGCTATCCAGCGCGACGCAGGCGTATTGGAAGTAGATGAAAAAGGGTTATGGAAAGAATATTCGCCCGGAGGTATTTAAAATGTCAAAGAAGAAATTATATATAATTAGTCTTGCTGTTATAGTTCCGCTTGTAATTCTTGCGGCCGGTATGCTTCTTAAAGGCGGCGGCAAAGATGAGGCTGACGGTCCTGTATACAAGGTTAAACGCGGGCCTTTGACTATAAGCTTTGTCGAATCAGGCACTATCAAGGCCAGAGACCAGATAATACTCAAAAACGAAGTGGAAGGCAGAACTTCCATCACTTATGTTATTCCCGAAGGGGAACGGGTTAAAAAAGGTGATTTGCTCGTCGAACTTGACGCCAGTTCTCTGGCAGACCAAAAAATCGACCAGGAAATCGCAGTCCAAAACGCGGAAGCGGCCTATATAAGCGCAAAAGAGAATCTGGCGGTTGTCGAAAACCAGGCCAAAAGCGATGTGGACCTCGCAAAGCTTACTCTCGATTTTTCAAAACAGGACCTGGAAAAATATATAAAAGGCGAACATCCATACGATCTCGATAAGGCAAATGCAGATATTACGCTTGCCGAAGAAGAGTTAATCAGAGCAGATGATACATATGAATGGTCACAGAAGCTTTATGAAGAAAAATATATCCCTGAAACAGAACTAAAAGGCGATGAGCTTGCAAAGAAGAAAAATGAACTGAATGTTGAACTGGCAAAGAAAAGCAAGGACCTGCTTACCGATTATACTTACAAGCGAAACTTGGCCAAACTTCAAAGCGACGTTAATCAGGCTGAAATGGCAATGGAACGGACCGAGCGTAAAGCCAACGCTAATGTTATCCAAGCCCAGGCCGAACTGAAAGCGAAAGAAGCCGAATTCGGGCGGCAAAAGGATAAACTAGCAAAAGTGGAAGACCAGATTTCGAAGACTAAAATTTATGCTCCCGCGGACGGCTTGGTTATCTACGCCTTAAGCGCAAAAAATACCGGCTGGCGAAGTTCCGCCGAACCGCTGGATGTAGGCAGGGAAGTTCAGGAAAGAGAGGAATTATTCTATCTGCCGATTGGCAACGCATCAAACGCGGAAGTTATGGTTCACGAATCGTACCTGAAAAAAATCACTCTCGGTATGCCGGCAATTATTACCGTGGACGCACTGCAGGGAAAAACTTTATTCGGCACAGTAAAATCCATAGCTCCTTTGCCGGATGCACGAAGTATGTGGATGAATCCTGATTTGAAAGTTTATAACACGGTAATCTCGATTGACGGTAACGACCCGATGCTAAGAACAGGAATGAGCTGCCAGGCCAATATAATCGTTCAGCAATACGAGGATGCTGTTTATGTTCCTCTGCAGGCGGTTATACGAATCGAAAGAGAACCTGCCGTTTATGTCAAAACCGGAAACTCATTTCAGCCAAGACAGGTTAAGGTCGGCCTCGACAATAATAAGGAAATCCACGTCATCGAAGGTCTAAATGAAGGAGATATTGTACTGCTGAATCCGCCTTTGAAATCGGCCGCAACACATACGCAGACCCGACAGACTTCAGAAGAAAGTACAGATGATAAAATGCAGGAAAAAATCACTCAGGGACTGAAAAACGTGGAAGACAGGCAGAATTCACAGGACCCTAACCAACAGACAAAGAATACCGAATCGCCAAATATGGATAAAATGAAAAAACAGTTCGAAAATCTTACGCCGCAGCAGCAGGAAGAAATGAAGAAAAAATTCGAGCAGATGTCTCCCGAAGAAAAAGAAAAGGCTATGCAGCAAATGCGAGGTGGAAACAGACAGGGTTCCAGAAGACGCAACAGAAGCGAAGAAAACCAATAAGCTATGGATATAGTAAGATTCGAAAATATACATAAAATATATGAAATGGGCGCAGAGCCCGTAAGGGCGCTTGACGGCGTAAGCGTATCATTTCAAAAGGGAAGTTTCTGGGCGATTATGGGCCCAAGCGGTTCAGGCAAAAGTACAATGATGAATATACTCGGATGCCTCGACCGCCCTACTTCTGGACAGTATTTTCTCGAAGACAAAGATGTAAGCACGTTAAACGATGACGCGTTAAGCGATATAAGACTGAAGTATATAGGTTTTATCTTTCAAAGTTTTAATCTGATTCCGCAATTAACCGTCCAGAAAAACATCGAACTGCCTCTTTATTATCTCGGATGGGACGCCCATAAAAGCGCTGAAAAAGCCGTTGAGCTTGCCGAAAGGGTGGGCCTTGAAACAAGACTTAATCATCGGCCCGCAGAGCTTTCAGGCGGACAAATGCAGAGAGTAGCCGTTGCCCGCTCTTTGGCCGCCGACCCCCATATTATTCTTGCCGATGAACCAACAGGAAACCTCGACAGCCACACCGGAAACCAGATTATGGAGCTGCTTAAAAAACTCAACGACGAGGGAACAACTATTATTATGGTAACGCACGAGGCCGACATCGCCGCTTTTGCTCATAACAGATTGCATATGAAAGATGGATTAGTTGAAAGAATAGAGAAAAACTGATGGCTATGCATCAGTCAAAATTTATCAGAAATATATGGCTCGGCATTGAGAACCTGCTGCTGCATAAGCTCCGCTCGTTTCTTACTATGCTCGGTGTCGTTTTCGGAGTCGGAAGCGTAGTCGCTATGCTCGCCGTTGGCGAAGGGGCAAGCAAGGAAGCGATGTCCCAGATACAGAAGCTCGGCAGTAATAATATAATAATTAATTCGGTTAAATCCGTTGAAGAAGAGTCCACTTCCACACAGAGTTCCCATATGAGCATATATGGATTAACCTATCTGGACTACGAAAGGATATATACGAATTTTCCTAATGTTCATAAGGTTGCCCCAGCCAAACTGATACGCAAAGAATCAAGAATCGGCTCTCAGGCATTAGAGCTCAGAATCGTCGGCACATCGAGTGAATGGTTTGAACTTGTGCCGCGACAAATACTTGCAGGAAGAGTCTTTGACAAAAAAGATGTAGAGAACCTTTCTGCGACAGCAATATTAACTGAATTCGGAGCAAGAAGACTGCTGGCGAATAAAAATACCATCGGCCAAGCCATCAAAATAGGCGGAGACTCTTTCATGGTCATTGGAATAATAAAAACAGAAGAGGGCCAAGCAGGGAATATCCAAATACCAGACCAGCGGGTCGATGCCTATATACCCATCAGCACCGTACGTAAATACTTCGGCGACGTCTTTATGAAAAGAACCTCGGGCAGCAGAACTTTGGAAATGGTAGAACTGCACCAGATTATAGTACAGGTTGACAGCATCGAAAGGGTCGAAGCCGCCGCCGCAGGAATCGAGCGAATGCTCCAGACTTTTCACAAGAAAAAAGATTATGAGGTAAGCGTACCTTTGGCGTTATTGAAACAGGCTGAAGCAACAAAACGAACCTTTAATATCGTGCTCGGCTCTATCGCCGGCATCAGTCTGCTCGTCGGCGGAATAGGCATTATGAATATTATGCTCGCTTCGGTTACGGAAAGAACTCGCGAAATCGGTATCCGGCGGGCAATCGGAGCAAAACGGAGGCAAATCATTGTTCAATTTCTTATAGAAACTGTCGTACTTTCGACACTCGGCGGAATTGTAGGACTTGCTATGGGAATTATCACACCCACAATTATCACTTTCTTTTCTGATATGCCGACTGTAATAACACTGCAAAGTGTTTTGCTGCCACTGTTCATCAGCGTCGCGATAGGCATAATTTTTGGTCTGTACCCGGCGATAAACGCGGCAAGGGTCGACCCTATCATAGCCTTAAGACACGAATAAACCCTACACCTATTGTCTTGTACTGTTGATTATGCTATACTAATCTTCCAATGGCTATCAAGGATGAAAAACTGTTCGGAAAATTGCTGATACCTGTAAAGAAAGTTACCTTTCAAAAAGGTTTTTTCCAACTCACCGATTTATTCAGGCCGGCAATATATCGCGATAAAACCATCAAAAACAGCCAAGGCTATAAAATAAAAATCCTGCCCAGAGGCATTGAAATTTATTCCGCGACGGATGCTGGAGCATACTATGCAATTCAAACTCTCAAAGATCTTGCGACAATTTATGGAAATAAACTGCCCGCCTGTAAAATTGAAGATGAGCCGGACTTTAAGAGGCGAGGCGTTTATCTGGACTGTTCCCGAGGAAAAGTGCCGAAACTAAGTACATTAAGGGATTTAGTCGTACATCTGGCACACTGGAAAATCAACGAACTCCAGTTATATATCGAAAATGTCTTCACCTTCAAGAAACATCCCGATATCGGCAAAGGCTGCAGCCCCTTTACGCCTGATGAGATACTTCAATTACAGAAATACTGTCAAAAACATCATATAAGATTCGTCGGTTCACTGGCAAGTTTCGGGCATATGGAGAAAATCCTCACCCTGCCGAAATACCGGCATCTGGGCGAACTGCCGGGCTATCGCGGTTTTCCGGGCGGCACAACGCTCTGCCCCACCAACCCCGGCTCAATCAAACTTATCAGCGAGCTTTACAGCGAATTTGTGCCGTTATTTGAGGCAAAGAACTTTAACGTTTGCTGTGATGAAACGTGGGAACTTGGCGAAGGTAAAAGTAAAAAACTTGCACAAAAAATCGGGAAAGGCAGAGTGTATCTTGATTTTCTTCTGAAAATATATCGCTTATGTCATAAATACGGTAAGCGAATGAACGTCTGGGCAGATATCGTTTTAAAACATCCTGAATTATTGAAAAAACTGCCGAAAGATATAGTCCTGCTCAATTGGGAATACGAGCAGAACGGCAAAAATATTTACAGGACAAAAGAATTGGCAAAAGCCGGTATTCCCTTTATGGTTTGTCCCGGCACAAGCGGCTGGTTAACTCACGGCTCGCGTCTGCCTAACTCAATGGCAAATATAACAAATTTTGCAGCACAAGGTCGTAAATTAGGCGCCCAAGGTCTGCTTAATACAGACTGGGGCGATAACGGACATCGTAATTTTCTGGGAGTCAGCCTTCACAGTTTCGCACACTCCGCGGCACAAAGCTGGAACGGCAAAGCAGTTAATAACTCCACATTTACCGAGAATTTCTGTTTGCATTTTTTCGGTAAAAATACCGGTCGGCTGGCAAACATAATTCGTTTATTAGGAAGCACTTATATCACTTGCGGAACTAATGTACCTAATAAAAGCTGGCTGTATTTTGCACTCGTCGAAGCTGTAAAAAACAAATCCGACAGCATAATTGATTTAATGAATGAAAAAGGTCTGCGAAAAATAGTTAAGCAACTTTCGAATGAATCCATTTGGCCGAAATTGCCTAAACAGTCAAAAAATTTTGAAAAAATTGCTTATGAGGAATTGAAACTTGCGGCGAGAATGGATTGTCTTGCAGCCAAACGAGCCCTGGCTTTAAAAAACAAAAAATATTCAGAATTGCGACTGATGAAAAAACAAATTCAGAAAATGGCAAATGATTTTAAAAGATTGTGGCTGACACGAAACAAAGTATCAAGATTAAATGATAATCTAAATTTATTTAAGAAAATATGCGAATAATCGGTCTTATGTCTGGTACAAGCGCCGATGGAGTCGATACGGCAGTTGTCGATATTAAAAATAATAAGGTTAAACTGCTCGCATTCGACACATTTAATTATTCGTCACTCCTGCGCCGAAATATTCTCGAACTTGGCGAACAGAAAGCCTGCCGCCCTGCCGATATATCAAGCCTGAATTTTACGCTCGGCGAAGTTTTTGCCGATGCTGTTATTAAACTGTGCAGGAAAAATAGGATAGATTTAAGAACTATCGACCTGATTAGCTCGCACGGCCAAACAATTTATCACAATCCCAACGGTAAAACGCCGTCAACTTTGCAAATCGGCGAACCAGCTGTAATAGCTTATAAGACCGGCATAACAACCGTTGCCGATTTTAGGCCTAAAGACATCGCTGCCGGCGGCCAAGGCGCTCCTTTAGTGCCTTTTGCCGACTATTTCTTGTTCAAAAGCAACAAAAATCGTGCTATTCAGAACATCGGCGGTATCGCAAACGTTACATACCTTGCGGCAAACTGTAAATCAAAGGATATTATTGCTTTTGATACCGGGCCGGGAAATATGATAATAGACAGGCTCGCTTTTCTGGTAACCAAAGGCAGACAGAATTTCGACAAAGATGGAAAAATCGCTACTAAAGGTAAAGTTAATATAAAAATTTTAAATCAAATGCTGAGACATCCATACTTTTGCAAAAAACCGCCAAAATCAACCGGCCGAGAAATGTTCGGCAGAGAATATACAGATGTGTTTTATAAAAAACTGCCCAACGAAGACATAATAGCGACAGCAACAGCATTCACCGCTGTTAGTGTCGCAGAGGCTTATAAGAAATTTCTGCCGAAGATGCCCGACGAAATAATACTTTGCGGAGGCGGAGCTCGAAATAAAACATTAGTCAAAATGCTGCGGCAGAATATAAAAAGCAAAATTCTCTTTACCGACGATTTCGGCATAAACGGCGACGCGAAAGAGGCTGTTTCGTTTGCTATCCTGGCTTACGCAACGATTAAAGAAATCGCAAATAATATCCCCAGCGCTACAGGGGCTAAAAAAGCTATAACTTTAGGAAAGATAATACCCGCAAAATGAAAAAGCTCAAACTACTCCCAACGACAGAGAAACGTAACCGCAAAAGTAAAAACATCGACCGGCTGTCAACCGCACAGATAGTCAAATTGATTAACGCTGAAGATAAACTGGTCGCGCCGGCAATTGGTAAAGAGTGCAAAAAAATTGCCGCTGCAGTCGATATGATAGTTGAGCATTTCAGGAAAAATGGTCGGTTATACTATGTCGGAGCAGGCACAAGCGGCAGGCTCGGCGTACTGGATGCTTCGGAATGTCCGCCGACGTTTGGCGTAAGTCCCCTGCTCGTACAGGGAATCATCGCAGGCGGAAAGCGGGCACTGGTAAGGGCTATCGAAGGAGCTGAAGACAGAATCAGCAACGGAATAAAAGCCATAAATAAAAATAAAATCTCAAAAAAGGATGTTGTCGTTGGTATTGCAGCCTGCGGGCTTACACCTTTCGTCCGCGCTGCTTTGAAAGAAGCGAAAAAAAGAGGTGCAGGAACAATTTTTATTACCTGTTCGCCGGAAACAGTTAAAAATATTCCCGCTCAAATAGTTATAAATCCTGTCGCAGGGCCGGAGGTCATCACAGGCTCAACACGAATGAAAGCAGGCACCGCAACAAAACTTGTGCTCAATCTGCTTACAACAACTGCTATGATTAAGATGGGCAAGGTTTACGGCAATCTGATGGTTGACCTGAAGGCAACAAATAACAAATTAAAAGACAGGTCCGTCCGCATTGTTTCGGAAATAACAGGGCTTTCAAAAATAAAGGCCGCTGGTTTACTCAAAAAAGCAAACGGAAAGGTCAAGGCCGCGATTGTAATGCACTTTCGCAAAGTCAATCTGAAACAGGCAGAGATTATTCTCGACAAATGCGGACAATCACTCAGGAAAGCAATTAATAAATGAATCCCGTTGATTTAACAATCGTCATATCAGCCGTCTTTTTGTTATTTGTCATTTCCTACGTCTTCGGACGCAAGGAAGAGAACACCGGCGACTTCTTCCTCGGCGAAAGAAAAGTTCCTTTAATCGTCGCCTGCCTGTCTTTTGTGGCAACTGAAGTCAGTGCGCTCACAATCGTAGGAGTCCCCGCGACAGCTTACAGTGAAAACTGGGAGTACTTGCAATTCTTTATCGGCTCGGCAGCGGCGAGAATTTTGGTAGCGTCTTTGTTTATCCCGGTATTCTACAAATATAATTGCATAAGTATTTACGAGTTTTTACGGCATCGTTTCGGGCCGCAAACACAATATGCCGGCTCGATTTTCTTCTTTATCACACGCCTGACGGCATCGGGAGTAAGATTATACGCTGCTTGTCTGGGAATCGGAATTATCCTCGGCTGGAATCTAGCGCAAGCACTGCTCGTTTTTACAATAGTAAGTATTATCTTTATTGCGTTTGGCGGAATAAAAGCGGTAGTCTGGGCAGGAGCGTATCAGACGATTGTTTTTTTCTCAGCAGGTCTCGCTCTGCTGATATATCTATATTTCCATATCGAAGGTGGTTTATCAACAGCTTGGCAAATTGCAGGAGAAGCAGGCAGGTTGAGCGTTTTCAAATTCGACTTTAATCTCAACGACCCCACAACCTTTTGGGCGGGCACTGCCAACGCGTTTTTCATCGGTTTGGCTGTTTTCGGCACCGACCAGGAACTTATGCAGCGGCTGCTTACCGTTAAAACCAGAAAAAAAAGTCAGAATGCTATTCTCTTGACGATAGCGGCAGCGTTTCCAATTCTCTGCGTATATCTTGCAATCGGCACTTTATTTTACGTATTTTTCCAGCAGAATCCAAATATCCCGGGCCCGGACAAGGCCAAAGAGGTTCTTTCTTATTTTACGTCAAATTTCCTGCCGGCGGGATTGAAAGGATTGATACTTTCGGCAATTATCCTGGCCAGTATCGATTCGCCGCTCAGCTCGCTTAGTTCATCGTTCGTAATGGATATCTACCGTCCGCTCATTAAAAAAAGGGCATCAGAAAAACATTACTTAATTGTCTCAAGGATAGGCGTAATAGCTTTCGGTTTGATTCTGGCTTGTTTAGCCTTTGCCTGTGAGCCGATAGAAAATATCCTGTGGTTTGCGTTTCAGATAATTTCTCTTACCGGCGGAGCAACGCTGGGTGTTTTTCTGTTCGGCGTATTGACAAAAAGAAAAGTAAACATCGGCAACGTCATTTCTATGATTGTCAGTACCCTGTCTATGACCGTACTTTTACTTTTGTCATATAAGGGAATTGTAAATTTAGCCTGGAGTTGGCTGATAGTCCTGGGGACAGCGGAGACTTTTGTCTTGAGCCTTCTGTTCAGCAGTCAAAAATAAAAACCAAAAATATTTTCACACCTTAATTCCTTCCATTAAACAGCAACCGCTAAAAGCTCGGCTTCCGCCTCTTTTGTCCATAAGCCATTATTCAGCTTGTTTGCGACAGTGGGATAATATTTTTGCATATCAGCAAGATGTATTAACGGCATTTCAATAAGTTCCGGATAAACGATAATTTTGCCCGCTGCGGACCTGTTTTCAACAGCTTTGATCCCGTCAACCGCGCCAGCCATCCCGCTGACAGCATCTACCGACAAATCCGTATTCAACAGGCTGGCGGTAACTTTTGCTAAAACTGTTTTCATATCTTCAATCGTTGAGCCGCTCGCTCCGAACATATAACAGCTTTTTTCAATATAACGATTCAGGTCAATATCCTGCTTAACATTTACCGGTATGCCGGCGAATATATTTATCAACGCTCCGGCCGTACTATTCTCGATAGCATCAGCAACCAAAGCTCCCGCCGGTGCCATAATTACAAAATAACTATATTGTCCGCTCTGTGGATTTTTGCTCGTATCGACAAATTTCAGACTGGTCGAATTTTTATGTGTAATATTTTTTATTTTCCTTTCAAGAACAGCTAATCTGCCGCTGTCGATATCAGAGGCGGTAATTGAAACATTTTTTTTGTCAGAACTCGCAAGCCGAATAGTGTGCATTTGTCCCATTGGGCCTGCGCAGCCGATTATATTCACTTTCTCCCCGTCACGTATTTCGCCGGTTTGCGGTATATTTTTGTATGATTTCGCTGGGTTTTTATCGGTTGTGCCGACCCAGCGGGTATTTCCATAGTGCATTCTGCCCACGCCGACGGATACTTTACCAGCTATTTTATTGCCGGCCAGAACAATATTGATTATGCCGTTGGCCGCCAGTTTGCCATTAAGTATTTCAATAATATTTTTTTGAAAACCAAAATATACGATGTCATCAAAACCTTCATTTGCAATATTGTTAAGGTTGTCAACCTGCTTTGTTTCAATGCCGAGTTTTGCTATTTCGTCATATTGAGCTCTTTTTGCGCAAACAGCATAAATACAGGATGGACCGCCCTGCATTGAAAAACTTTCTTTCAGACCGAGTATTTCATATCCATTATCGGCAACAACAAGAAGTTTTCCCGCAGGCTTTATATAATTTCTTTCTCGCGAGGCATACGAATTTTCCACGCAGGCCCACGGCTCGACCAGTGCCGCAGCCGAAGCGCCCGGCTGTGCATTAACCGAAATCAGGAAACTTTCGCCGCTCTGCGGCTCGGTTATAACCCGCTCATCAAATAATACATATTGCTGCAGCGCGCCTTCAAAATTATATCCGAATGCGGCGTTTGAACCGGCAGTTTTAAGCCAGCGATAATCAGCCTGCACGAGCACTCGCTGACCAACATAATGATGTTTTACTTTTTCTCCTACTGCTGCGATAACACAACAGGCCTCGTGACCCGGCACTGTCGGTTTTTTATCCGGTACATAACTTGGTATTTCTTCGAGAATGGATTCATCGATACCGGAAACAATTTTACCCTTGCGAACATGACTTGAAAATTGCTTTAACAATTTCAAATCTGAAAAACACAGGCCCACTGCCTCGACTCTCACAAGTATCCCAAAAGGGCCGGGCCGATGCACTTGCTTGTACGGATTAATGCTAAGCTCATCCGGTCCTGTCAACTGCACTGCATATTGTGTTGCTGGAATATCCTGTGTCATAAAACCTCAGTAAGTATATATCAAAATCCCTCAAAAATGTAAAATAAAACAGAAAGGTTATCAGGTACACTACCAAAGCAAAAGTCCGATAATAACCATCTTATATGAATGAACTTACGTCAAATATTCCGAATCACTCATCTCGGCAGAATAAAAGATGTTACAAATCGTCTATTTTGAAATTGCCTCCTCAATAAATGGTAAAAATCTTGACAAAACACGGAAGTTTATATAGAATAATAGGTTATCGTGAGGTTGATAATTATTATCTAAAATATGTTAATTTGGGCAAAATAATATGAAGAAGTTCGTTATGAGGCACAAAACAGTTTTTGCACAGACAGCCTTATTGGCCTTATTGGTATTTTCGCTTGTTCTATCAGGTTGTTTTTCGTCTCGTGAGAAAGATATAGAGGCTTTTACAAAACCAAGCACAGCCGAGATAAATGCCGAAAATTATGTTTTACAACCGCCGGATGAGATTGAAATTCACTGTTCAAAGGTTCCGGAGATTAATATGCAACGGCAGCGAATTCGTCCGGATGGCATCATCTCATTTGAGGGATTGGGAGAGATAAAGGCTGCGGGCAGAACTCCGAAAGAACTTACATCCGTTCTGCAGGAAAAAGTCGTATTTTTGTATGCATTAACAGGGGAAAATCCAATTGATGTACGTGTGGTAGTATTCAAAAGCAAGGTTTACTATGTCATAGGACAGGTATCTTACCCCGGATCTAAAGATTTAACCGGGCGAGACACAATACTATCCGCAGTTTCAAACGCTAGGCCGACGAACATAGCCTGGCTGAAACGTATCCAGGTAGTTAGACCTTCTGCCGATAAAAAAATTGTCAGACCCAAAGTATTTGAACTGAACTACGTGAAAATGGTAGAGAACGGCGATACGAGCAAAAATGTTCTCTTGCAGGAAGGTGACATAGTTTACGTTCCACCGACTGTTTTGGGTGCCATAGGACTTACGATAGGAGAAATCTCCGACCCACTCGGACGAGGCCTTAATACCTATTATTTGATACAGGACCCGTCAGGGGACAACAGAAACTAATCTTTACCAAAAATGTTTTTAATTTGCCTGTTTCGCTGCAGGTACAATAATGCCGACAAATAAGAAAAATATATTTAAGCTGATGCACTTTGCCAGTACGGCATGGTTTATGCTGTGCACAAGTTATATTTTAATTTTGGCCCTGAGGCAGGCAGGTTTTCGATGGTGGGTTATATTTTCACTTTCAGGATATTCCGCCTTGCTTATTCTTCTATTAGTCAGCTTGTATTTATTTGCGGTTTTCAGGGGGATAGACAGAAGCCAAAAAATAGAGATAGAGCATCCCCTTACGAGTACTGCTTACTACACGATGTTTTATGATACATGTCCTTTTCTTGGCTGCCTGGCAGGTTATCTCGGAATGATAGGCGCCAGTAAAATCTCTGAAGTGTCGTCAGGAATTGCTCTGGGAACTTTAGCCACGACATTTTTGGTATGGATAATTGTTGACCCTGTGATAGGCTCTTTGGAAAAAATGCTGCCTGTCAGCAGGAAGCACCGTATACAGCGTTTATTACAGGCTAAAGCTCTACGGCATCAGCAACAGCAGGAGCAAAAAGTACTGTTAGACAGGATACTTGCCACAGAAGAACAAAACAGACAACGGTGGCAACAAATCCTGCAGCCCTATTCGGGGAAACTGGCCGGATTGTTATCCAATCAGACATACAACGAACAAGCGGAAAAAGAGGCGGTGAGTATCGGTGCAAATGTCTGGCAGATGGGCGGGCTTAATTGTATGCGGCAGCTCTATTCTATGACTATGGAGAAATGCGATAGAAACTATCAAAACTCGATGGCTGCTAATTATTTGTCAAATTGGTGGGATGGGATTGGCACCTGGCGGAATCCATCTCTCGGCTAAATAGTCTGCACATTCGCAGGCAACATTCTAAATTTTACAGGAAATATAAAGTGTACAGGATAAAGGTTCTGTTAAGTCTGGCGGTTATTCTCTCCATTACTTCCGCCTCAATCGCATTTAATACTATTTACGTAGATGCGAATAGTCCGAATAACCCGGGCAGCGGAACCTATGAAGACCCTTTCCGTAAAATTCAGGATGCAATTTACGCCGCCGTTGATGAAGATATTATAGAAATACAACCCGGTTTATACACCGGATATGGCAATTATGACCTCGACCCAAATGGCAAATCTATTACTATCCGCAGTATAGACCCTAATAATATGGTAAACACTATTATAGACCCAAATGGAGCAGGTCGCGGATTTTGTTTCCAGAACGATGAAGATGCAAACTGCATACTTTCCGGTTTTACAATCAGAAACGGATATGCCGAATATAACTCCGGCGGCGGAATTTATTGCTATAACAGCAGGCCGCTGATTACCAATTGCATCATAACAAACAACAGTGCGGATTTATATGGCGGCGGAATATATTGTTATGACGCCAGCCCGCAAATTACACATTGTATCATTAGAAACAATTCAACTGTTTACGATGGCGGCGGGATAGAATGCAGTGGCGGCACTCCCGAATTCACAAATTGTCTCATCATAAACAATGAAGCTGCAGGTTTGGGCGGCGGAGCTGATTTCTATTATCTGTGTAATCCAACGTTGACTAATTGTACTATTGCAAAAAATTATGCATACTCGGGCGGCGGGGTATGCTGCACCGACAGTAACGTTGCCGTCCAAAACAGTATCCTGTGGCAAAACCAGGCCGACCAGGGCAAGCAAATAGCGATGGAACTACCTATATCCGATTCCACAGTGTTAACTATCAGCTATAGTGATGTTCAGGGTGGACAGGTAGAAGTCTACGACCCATGCACAGATCTGGTTTGGGCAAGTGGTAATATCAGCGCCGACCCCTGTTTTGTATCTTTTGACCCCAACAACAATTTCAACACATGGGATTTTCATCTCCAAAGTGCTTATGGACGATGGAATCAAAACAGTCAAACGTGGGTAACAGATTCGAACACAAGTCTCTGTATTGACGCGGGAGACCCTAATTCAGACTGGAGCGGTGAGCCATGGCCAAACGGCAAACGCATTAATATGGGAGTTTACGGCGGAACCACTCAGGCAAGTAAAAATGGTAATCCGGCAGATTTTAATATCGACAATTCAGTCAACTTTGTCGACTTCGCACAAATAGCCCATCAATGGCTCCTCGAACAGACTTGCATTGAAGATTTAAATAACGATGGGGATGTAAATTTTGCCGACATCTATATATTTGTTGAAAACTGGCTTTGGGAAAAAAACTAGGCTGGATACATATATCCAGCCTTTAATTTTCATTTATATTTACAGCTTATTATAAACTATTAATATCTTTTGACTCTATAATGGCTTTCTTCTTCGCAGCCAACCGACAATGGTTATTCCGATACTGCCGAGCACAATCGCACCGGGGGCAGGAACAACTGGGGAGCAATTGCTCACCTTCACAATAAGGTCTTGATAGTCCTGGTCACCGAGGTTGAGATCTTCCCAACAGATAATATATGTTGGTTCTGTGGCAGTGTTGAGTCTGTACGTTACCATATGGTCACGGGATTGATCATTGAGGGCTTCCTTACTGTACCAAACGGTATTATCCATATTGTCTTTGAACGCCCACACAAATGGAGCATGAATAGGAACCGTATTGAAAGGCCCAATACTGTCTGGAGGCAAGAATGGGTTCACAAGCAAGGTAATATTTGTGCCATCATCCATGGAGTACCCGAGTCCATGATTGTGACCTGCATACTTTGCTTCGGCAGTTGCGACTCCATCTGTTGTACGCCAGACCTGGTCCGCTGAATCATCAATGCGTGTCAGGTTATTCAAACCGTAGAGCCCATCCAAAACGTTGTTTAAAATCAAGGCATCACCGTCCCACGAATGATTGTTTATAAAAGTAACGTTTGCGTTTGCCGGCACAGAGAATATAGTGTAAGCAAGTAACATTGATATCAAAACTAATAACTTTTTCATGCTCGTTCTTACCTCTTCCTTCTAAATTTTTCCCACACTAAAAACTTCTATCTTTCCGGGATTCGGAGTCGCCCTATCCCATGTGATTCAAATTCGTTATAATGTCCTTCTCTTCCGCAGCCAGCCGACAAGGGCCACTCCGATGCTGCCCAGCAAAATAGCTCCCGGAGCAGGAATGCAAACCAATTGGTCCTGAATACAATATGCTAAATCGCCGGCATGCCCCTGCACCCATAACCCCATAACCGCTATGGGGTACGCATGGTCGTTGTCTGCCATTGCGCCGGTTACACTGCCGAACTTGGCTATTACCGCCTGTCTGAATATATTGCTTGCACCGGGGTCGCTGCGTTCGCCTTCAAGCCACCAAATCGTGGTCTGGAGAGCACCGGCATCTTTACTGCGGTCGCCGCCTGCCGGGTCATAGTCATAACTTGCCAGCGTACCCTTCTGAAATTCAAAGTAGAGCCAAGCCGTGCCGATAGAAAGCGGGTCGCCTTGCGGGCCTACGCCGCCTTTAATCGCCTTATCGCTAATTGTCACTTCGTATGCCGTGCCCGGATTGAAGTGCTCAGTATATTCCAGGCAGAATGTCTGAAAAGAAGGGTCATAATTACCAATATTACTGGTACTGCCGGAGTAATTTATCAGCGGATTCCAGGCCCAGCCTGAAAACTTCGCGGTAAACTCGCCTCCATTACTGTAAGAATACCCAGTTTGCTGATATAGCTTGACTGTAGGCACAGCAAATGCGGATGCAACCGTAAAGATACTAACCAATCCTATAAAAATTAACTTTTTCATATTTATACCTTTCTTAAAGTTGTTTCAGCAAACCTTTGCTTTCCCTGGATTTGAGAGTTATTCTATCATCTATTATTTATATACAAATTTATTGCAGTGTTCTCATCCTTCGAAGCCAACCGACAAGACATATACCAATACCGCCAAGAAATACTGCGCCGGGAGCAGGAATTGTGGTAGTTGTAATAACAAATTCGACCTTGCAATTGTAGTAATGGCAGTCAGGGTCGATGCCAAAACCAAAATCGCCCTGATTCAGTCCATAAGGTGTACTTATATATTTGTCCAGGTCGGCCAAAAGCGTAGTATTAGGCTGCGAACCAGATATTGTGCTGAAATCGTAGACTAAATTAAAGTTGCGAGGCCTGCCGCCCAATTCATCCGTCCACTTGCCTACCAGCACCCCTTTTCCGAGGAAGTTATCACCGCCGCCTTCATTATCTTTTTTGGCTACTACACCAGATGCGGGATTATCCAGAAGATGGGTGTACAAAACGTCGTTTTTCTCCGTAGTCCAATCGTAAATATTATAGTACGTCAGGGTAGCACTGGTAATCTTCTCATTTTCGGGAAGATCAAACTTTATACCCCAGGTATAGTAATACTGATGCGGCAAATCCGATAAATCTATCGGTTTTGGATTGAATTTATAAGTAACATTGGCACTTGAAAGCGCAGTTAACCCGCATAACAAAACAGCCATCAAAATCAACTTTTTCATATACCCACCCATTAATAGTCCTTTATTAGAAACGTCTCCGCAACCAACCTACAAGGCATACCCCGATGCTGCCCAGCAAAATAGCCCCCGGTGCGGGTACAACTGTCATAGCACCACTGAAGCCGTCATTGCCCGGCTGATTATTGTCCAACATCCATTTAAAGCCCTTTCTGGGCGCACCATTGAAAGATAATTCAAAATCCAATGTGGGGTCAGACATATTAGCAATAGAAGCCAAAGCGGCTGAACCGATGGAATTGTTAACGGTTATATTGGTAATATCTACTTTATAAGTGGTATAGCCCGCGGCCGTCGTACCAACAGGGAACAAATCGCCAGAACCTAAAGTACCGCTTAATAAAACAGTACCGCTGGCATTCTTAATGGAAATTGTGCTGTCAACAGGCGTTAATGTGTATGGCCCACCCGATATGCCGCCTACGGAGAAATTAGGCAGGTACACCCAGGCACCAACCAGAGCATCGGTATTATCTCCTAATCCTCTATCGACATCTATAATCTGAGTAAATGAAATTGTACCGGCGCCATCATAAAACCAACCGCCTGAACTCTTGCCAGGACTAAACTCGATAGTCGGCACAGCCAAGGCAGGTAAAACTGCCAGTCCGATTAATATGCTTATTAGAATTAATTTTTTCATTTTTAATCACTCCATTATATTTTTGAGATTAAAGAACAATTGTTTCGTTCTTTAAAATTATTCCTATTACCGGTTATGTACTACATTCTCTTAGAATCGCCTGCGAAGCCAGCCGACAAGGCATACGCCAATGCTGCCCAGCAAAATAGCTCCTGGTGCAGGTACAACTGTCATAGCACCGCTGAAACCGTCATTGCCTGTCTGGTTATTGTCCAGCATCCATTGAAAGCCCTTGCTTGGCCCGCCCTGGAAAGACAACTCAAAATCCAATCTGGGGTCAGCCATATTAGCGATAGAAGCCAAAGCAGCCGAGCCGATAGAGTTATCAACAGTTATGTTGGTAATATCCGCCTGGAACGTCGTATAGCTCAGAGCCGCTGTACCAATAGGAACTAAATCGCCTGAACCTAAAGTACCCGTCAGATAAGTAACGGAACCATCGATGCTCTTGATGGAAATCGTACTGGTAATTGGCGTCAATATATATGGTCCGCCAGGTATGCCACCTACAGACATACTGGGGAGATACACTAAAGCGCCAGCCAAAGCGTCACTATCACTGCCCCAACCTCTGTCAACATTAATAACCTGAGTGAATGTAATTGTACCGGCACCATTATAAGCCCAGCCGCCTGCTCCACCGTCACCGGGGCTAAACTCAATAGTCGGCACAGCCAACGCAGGTACAACTGCTAATCCAATCAAAATACTTATTAGAACTAACTTTTTCATTTTTAACGCCTTTCCGCTAAAAAATCTTTTCATTATCATTTTCAATCCTAAACATTTATCCAGATTCTCATCTCCGTTGAGTTCAGGTACAGAAAATATCCGGATATGTTGTAAAGAAAGATGCTAATGAAAAATGACTTTAGTAAGCCGGTCGTCGAGATCCCTGACCGAATTTGCGGCTAAAAAATTCTTCCTGCCTAAAAACTTATCATTCTTCTTCGCTCTTACCTAAAAACAACACATCCAAAACACAAACTAAAATTAACTTCACCGGACTTTCTTTGCAAGATTTATTAAGCAAAATAAAAATTTTCTTATAGGCTACAAATTGCCCATCTTGCCAAACTTCACCGGTTTAAAATACTATATATATCATAATTATGTCACTATGTACTGTAAAGTCAAGAAAAACTTAAAAAAAACCTTTATTATAGGCCTAAAAAAGATTCCAGAGCTATCAATATACACCTTTAGGAATACCCCATAAGTGGTAAACATATATTACTGCCTTGTCAAATGCTCATTTATAAAATATGGGTAGAAAATCATATTAAAAAAAGATTAAATCGAAATAGAAGTTATATCCGGCTTGTCTATGTTTGGCGGAACGGCGGGAAGGCCAATTTCCGGCTTTGTCGGCCATTGGGTTGCATCGTCCACAAACCTCAACAGCATTTCAACCCTGTTTTTCACGCGAATTCTTCTGTAAATATTACGTATATGTGTTTTTATAGTGCCTTGCCTTATTTTCAGGCTGCTTGCTATTTCATCATTATTAAACCCCTGACAGACAAGTTTGGCTACTTGAAGTTCTCTGGGACTTATACAGTATTGTTTTCTTATGCGAACCCAGTGTTCCTCTTTAAGTAAACTTACTTTCGGCCGCTCAAAAACAGGGCCATTACCTGTAACATTGTTTTCTTTCGGTTGTTTGGACAGATACATAATTATGCTCCTCCTGAAAGTTCTTTAAGAAGATGTTCCGCCTCAGCCAAATCGGCCGGCGAGAGACAACTAAAATCGTTGTTTAACTTTAAAGTCTGCCTTAAAATTTCTATGGACTTATCTTTCTGGCCCAGACCGACCATTGCCTTTGCCAGATGCAAATATGAAGTTACCAGTGCCGGCGTTCCATCGGGGTATAATTTCAAACATCTGGTGAAATCCTGAACTGCTTTGTCATATTGGCCAAGTCTGTAGTAGATTATTCCCCGAGTGTCTACCAGGTCGATATAATCCGGAGCCTTCTCCAGGCCTCTCTGTACGAGCTCCAGAGCCAGCTCATACTTCTTTTGTTCTTCGCATAATATCCAAGCCAGATTATTAATAGCGGTCAGGTCATCAATTTGTAAATCAAGAACTCTCTGATAAAGACCGGCAGCTTCTTCAGAATAGCCGGTAATCTGCTTCAGCATAGCAAGAACACCTATAGCTTCGGTACATTTAGGATTATTTCGGAGTATTGTCTGAAGGATACCCTCAGCAGTCTTTCGTGCCTCACCGCTTTCATCCGCCATTAAATTTCTGGCAATGGCAAGGAGGGTATCATTATCTTCAGGATGATTTCGATACCATTCGATGACCTTTTGGCTTAATGAATCCCAAAGATAGTCCTCTTTAAGCAGCCGGACTTGCGCCAGCAATGGACCGGGGTCGTTCGGCGAAGAGTTAGACAAAGCGTTAAATTCTTCCTGTGCCTTCGTTTTATCGCCGCTTTTATAAAACGCTACAGCCAAGACAGTATTTACCCTTCGTTTATCAGATGCGTTATTGCAGAAGGCCAATTTCGCTTTAAGCAAAGTTGCAACTTTTTCCGGCTCACCTGCCGCAAGATATTTTTCAGATAGGCGTAAGGCGATATCAATATTATTCGGGTTTATTTCCAGCAGAGCTTTGAGTGTTGGAATCGCCAGAATTGGTGAACTCTTCGCCTCTAACTCAGCCTTGAGCATAAGCAAAGATTTATCATTGGGCTGATGGACAAGACCCCGTAAAACGATATCGACAGCCATCGTTGGCTGTCTTTGTCTGACAGCGATCTCAGCCAACAAAGCCCATGCATCACTTGTCCTGGGTCTTTTCTCGATTATTTCCTGGAGAATTTTCTGCGATTGCGCAATCGCAGGAGCTGTGTTCTCTGTTAGAAGATAACGGGCATTATAGAGACGCAACTCGATATCCTGGGGATTTGATGCCAAAACCCTGTCAAGAATTTCTTTGCCCTGACGAATCTTCATTGCATCACCGGATGCCAGAAGCAATAATACAGTTCTTTTCTCTATCTGTATGTTGCCAACGGAAAGTAACCTGGCTCTTTGTATATCAACGATAGCTTTATCCAGCTTACCTATAGAACTATAAATGTCGCTTCTGGTCACCAATGCTTCGACACTATTAGGCTCAATCGACACAGCATAATCAAGATCCTGTATCGCCTTATCAGTTTGCCCAAGAATAGCATTTGTTCTGGAGCGGAGGATATACGACGAGACATTGTGAAGTTTATCTACTGCTTTATCACATATCAGCAATGCTTCTGCAGACTTATTCTGACGAATATTCAATTCAACCTCTGCAGCCGCTATCGGCAGAGAATTAGGCTCCTGTGCTTTTAATTTAGCCAGCAATTCGTTTGCGTCGGCAAATTCGTTCTGCCGTATTTTCAGCAATGTCAGCGCCAAACAGATGGATTTGTTATTGGGATCTTTATTCAGCAAATTCTCCAAAATGCCGCTGGCAGAATCCAATTTTCCCCGTCTTAGATAACTTTGCAGCTGCATTCTTTCCAATTCGGGATGGAACAGCTTGATACCGGATGTTTGGCGTAGAATTTTGTCGGCCTGGTCGTACTCATTCGCCTTGTAAAGTGCGGCAACTGTAGAAACAATTACGTGAATGTCCTGTGGTGAACGATCCAGAGCTTCGAGATAGGTTGAAATCGCAAGCTGCAGTTCGCCGGAATATTCGTAAACCGCTGCAAGGAGCATTCGACTGGCCTGGTCTTCCGGATTGGCAAGAATATTCTCTTTAAGCAGCGACACAATCTGCGGATATTTATTATTGAAATTATCACGTGTACTCTGCACAAACCAAACTCTCGCCTGCTCGTATCGCCAGTGCCAGCCATTCTCTCCCTCAATAGTTTTAATCTTGCTGACCAGTTCCTGAGCATAAACAGCATTTTCTATAACTTTCCGGCATTTCAGAAGCTCACAATATAAAACAACATCGTCAGGCATATCTCGAACAAGTAAATCAAGAAGCTGATAGCGTTTTTCCTGCTCATTCCAGCGGTCATAAAGGTTAGCCAGTAACAAACCAAGCTGCCGTTTGACAACAGGCTGTTTTGTCTGCCTTAACGAACCTTCGATCATTTCTTCACACTTTTGACGCTCATCCTTATCAGACAATAACGCTGCAAAATAAGCTACTGCGGTAACAGATTCTGGAAACTTACTGACAGTCTGAGATAATTTCGATATCGCCTGACCTGATTTACCCTGAGCAAAAAATAGCTGAACCTCAGCTACAGCCACTTCAACGTAAGAAGGATAACGGTCTTTCATATCGGCAAGCAGCTGCTGAGCTATATTCAACCTGGAGCGTAAAACGGCAACCTGAAATTGAAGAAGTTTTACCGGAAGCACATTATCAAAAGTTTTTTCCAGATTTGTCAGGCGTTCTTCCACCTCCTGCCATAGAGGAGAGTCCTTATCCGTCTGATTTTCTGCAAGAATTTGTATCCTCGACTGAATATATACCAAAGCAGCATCAGAATCACTCGGCAAGACCTGCGTTACAGTACGAGCCTGTTCTGACGCCTCATTCCAGTTGCCGCTTTCAACCAGCAGTTTTGCAAGACTGAGACGCGCAGCGGCAAAATCCGGCTGTTCAGAAATCAAAAGCCGCAATTGTTGTATCGCTGACTGTTTGTCGCCCAAACGTGAAAGAATATCAGCCAGTTCCAGCCTGATTCCGGCAGATTTATCTCCCATTTGTATTGCCTGATACAAATGTTTAACAGCCTGGTAACGCTGTCCTTTCCGGTCTGCGATAAGACCTTCCAGATATTCAGTTGTCGTCAGTGCAACCTCTTTCTGACGCAACTGGGCTATACAATCACTGGCAAGCGTAAACTCTCCGCCCCGGATATATAATTCTGCAGCAATAGGCATAAAATCCCATGACTGTGCAGAAAGAGCCTTAAGACCATCTTGAGCAACTTTTATCATTGTTGGTCCAGTGTTTGATTTCAACGCAAGTCTGGCCCAGACCAGCCAGAGCGTCTGGTCTGTCGGCTCAGCGGTCTGAACAATAACAAGATGTTTTTCCGCTCTGTCCAGAACATTCGCATTGACAAGCTCTTCAGCAAGACGCCGTCGTATAGTAAAATCAGATAAATCCAGTTTTTCAGCTTCTGTCAAATCAGACAGAGCCTTGTTTTTTTCTCCATTTCTTAAATAGTAGGACCCGCGAATGATATACGCCTCTGCTTTGGATGGGTTGTTCTTTATAGCTTCGTCAAACCAGAATTGAGAAGTCTCTAAAAAATCGTTAGGTCTATTGCCCACCAAACGCCCCAACACCTCGTAAGCCGGTATATAATCGGGGTGTTCTTTAATAACATTTATTAACTCTTTAGAGGCCTGGTCAAATTTTCGCTGCCTGATAAGAGTAATTGCCAATATTCTTCTCAATTCCGGTGTCGGATTTTTTTCGACCGCTCTGGCGGCAATCGATTCAGCCTCTCCAGGCAAGTCGATTTGTAAATATATCCCTATAAGCGTCAGGGCAGCCTGCGAGTTGGTTTCATCTATTCTTAGTATGGTTCTATAAGCACTTATAGCCTGTTCAACATTATTCCGTCTAATCGGCCGAATGTTAAGTTGCGACTGGGCATATTTAGAAAGTACTGTAACGTCATTCTGTGTCACAGAAATATAGCGGCCAAGATTTCTTGCCGCATCTTCCCATCTTTTTTCACTATACGCCTTATTGCCTAAGTAAAGGCCTCTTTCAGCCCTGCGGCTCCTTTGCCATTGACGTAATCCATAGGCTGTCACACTTAAGACGATAAAACCTATAAATAAAACAATCACTAATTTCCAATTAAAATGTCTTTTGGGCATTCATTAATCCTTTCTCGCTTAAATATATTGACCTAGAATTGGTCAATGAAATTCCCCAGTGTTTTTTTTGCTGTTTGCCAGAGTATCCACATATCCATTTTCAAAGATAGATTTTTGACGTATTTTGTATCGTAATATATCCATTCCTGAAAATCTTTCATCGGCTGACGTGTCCTGCAAACCTGCCAAAGTCCTGTAATGCCGGGACGGACTGACAATCTGGCATCATGCCAATACGGACATAAGGTGTTCTCTAATTCCGGAGAAGGCCTTGGTCCGACAACGCTCATTTGGCCAAGCAGCACATTGACAAATTGAGGTATTTCATCGATATATGTGTTTCGCAAAAACCTGCCGACAGTGCTGACACGCGGATCATTTTCTATCCTGAATTGAGGGCCATCAACCTGATTTAGAGCCCTGATTTTATCCTGTATCTTATCGGCACCGACAACCATCGTCCTGAACTTCAAACAATTAAACATTTTTCCATATAATCCCTGACGTTTATCTTTGAAAAATATCGGTCCCGGTGAAGCAATTTTTATTATCAAAACAATGACTAACATTATCGGCATAAATAAAGTCAGTACAATTACAGCTATAACAATATCTATTATTCTCTTTAAGAAACCGGCATAGGAAAATCTTGGCCAAGTTCGGAAATTATTCGTGTCCTCACCGAATCTGCCAACGGTTTCATATCCTGAACCTTCCATTATACCCCTGGAGTAATCCTGAGAATCAAGAATAACACGGTTTCGGGTAAGGCAATCAGGCGGTACCGAAACACCAGGACCAATAATTGACGCTTTTACAACACTCCCCTTTTCAATTTTGACACCATCGCTAATAATAGTTGGGCCTATTATAACAGCGTCATCACCAATACTAATATTCCGCCCTAAAACTACATCGCCAAACAATTTTACACTGCCGGATACTTTTATGTTTTCTTCATCTGAAGGCCTGCGCCCTGACTTGACTGTAGTTTTAAGTTCAGCTCTGAGCAAATCAATCAAACCTTTCTCTGTATTCAAATCCCACAAAGTTCCTCCAATATCAAGCCCTCGTAAAACCAGCGAATTCGAAGAACAATTTCTGATAAACTGCGGAAAAGCCAAAGGCAGCGTGCCATCAACCATAGCTTTGTCGAGAATATCGGCTCTTATAAAAAGGCAGTGCGGCCAATTATCAGGAATCATTACCGGTCTGGCTGAATCGTTGTAGAATCTGCGGAATCCAACAATGTTATTTTGCGAGGTAATCAGCACTTTCTCATAAAAGGTTTGCAGTTGAGGCAACACATTGATCGCCACAACATCAGCATGCAATCGAGCTAATACTTTCCAAAGCCAATCGTAATTAATCCTGGTAATAAATCTTCCATTGAAAATAACGAACCAAGTGTGTGCTTTACGCCTGTCGTTAGTATTTAAAAGCAGAGGCAGATTTTCCTCATATTGCATTATATTAAATTTGTCATTTGAGGACTGCACAGTCCAATCCTTGGGAATTGCTATAATATTATTTCGACAGGGAGAATCGCTGTTGTTCATACAATTCAAAACAACGGAAGCCAAAGGTTCAGTACAAATGGCAAATCGAAGCAGACTGCTCCCGTTATTCCTGGCCGGGGAACTCCCATCATTATGTATAACAATCATATTCATATAGTGATTTAGAACCAACGTCTGCATAAACAGTCCTTCAGCAAAACAGTTTTCTCTCAGGATTTTGAGCCATCATGAGTTTTGTCCTGCTCTTTCTTTGTCAGTAAAAGCGTAGCTCTTTTACTTTTTCTTCTGCGGCCATGACCATTGTAATATCCATAGCTATAACGGTTATAGCTGTAGTTGATGTGAACATTATTAAGTACTATGCCCAATACTTTTATACTTACTTGTGCCAGTCTATCGAGCGTTTCCTTTACGTCCTTTTCTTCAGTTTGTCCTGCAAAACTTGTTAAAATAACCCCATCAGCCATCTTGGCCCACAGAAGAGCATCTGGAAAAGCCAGTACCGGCGGCGAATCAATAACAACATGGTCATAATTTGCGCTGATTGTACTAATACACTCGCTCAAACGAGGCTGAAAAAGCAGCTCCAGGGCATTTGACATATTTCTGGAATCCGCTGTAAGTACATCAAATCCTGCTGAAGGAACATTTCGAACAACATCTCCAAAGTTTTTACCTAAAAGCAATTCCTGCAATCCTCCTGAACCATTAGGAAGATTCAGTAATTCCTGTATATCCGGTTTTCTCAGGTCACCATCTATCAGCAGCACTTTTTTGCCGGATTTAGCCAAACTTGTAGAGAAATTAACGGCAAATGTGGTTTTTCCTTCCCGCACTGAAGAACTCGTAATAATCACTTTCTTCGGAATTTCACCTTCGTTAAGTAATCCAAGATTGGCGCGAATGGTCTGATAGTCATCAGCTATTTGTTCAGGCAATTTAGGCACATCAAAATGATTTATATCGGTAGTGGTCCCAATCACACGAACCCCGATACGCCTGGTGATATCAATAGGCGTATACAAACTGCTGTCCATTTTAGCTCTTAAAAATGCCAGCAGCGCTCCGCAGCCAAAAGACCCGAAGATAAGAGCAATTGTATATTTGATACTTTTACTTCGAACAGGAAGGGTATTAGCATAGTAAGCAACAGAAATTCTGGCAGGTCTTTTCCTCTCCATCTCAAGTTCCTGAATTCGCCGTCGTACTTTCTCGTAAAGGTCTTCTGTTAATTTTAATTGTCTTTCTGAATCCTTGATAGCCAACTGCTTGCGGCCAAGTTCAATTGTCTCGCTGTCTTCTTTGGCGAGAAGTTCACGAAGATATTTTTCGTAAACCTCGGTTTGTTTTAACTCATCTTCTATACTCTTTAACCGGTCCTTACTACTGGTTACAAGTTCTTTGGCCAACATGTCATCGAAATTTTTGTTAACTTCCTGACGACGCTGGTCGAGATGCTGTTTTAAAATATCCAAAAGATCGGTTTTTTGCTTAAGTTCGGGATTGGTAGGCGCCAGGATTTGCCTGGCAACTATAACCGCCTGTTCCATTTGGACGATATTTGAGGTTAAATTATGAATCATAAGGTCGGCATTGATATAATCCTGACGAATTTTTATCAACCTTTCTGGGTCTAATCCTTGACCTTTGTTATCCCGAAGCACTTCGACCTGTGTACGAAGCGTTATCTTGCGTGTTTCAGTTCTTGTAAGTTCCGTCTGTAAAGTTGCGACACGCTGGAGCATCATTTGATGATATTCATCTAAAGCCTGAGTACCATATTCCTGAGCCATTTCATTGATAAGTTGTTGCTGTTTATCCAATTTGCTTGTTAGTGTTCTGGCCTCATTCTCCAGTATAGTCAGATTTTGATCCCCTCCTTTGGTTTCCTCATCAACTACAATACTCATATATGCTCGAACAAAAGAATCCACTATTTGTGCCGCTTCCCTGGGAAGGGTACTTCGTATTTTTATCTTTATCAATTCACTTTTACGTTCGGGCGTAACACGTAAACTGCCATTAATCACAAGTTCTTTTATCGCAGCAACCAGCATTGGATTCTGTTTGTCTTTCGGGTTATCCTTCGAGCCTGCTTCGGCGCTGCCGGATTTTTCAAAAAATGACAGATTTTTATCGGCTAAATCATCCGCAACTCTTTGAAGTACCTGTTCACTCGTTATAAGATCTGCCTGGGTATTCTTAAAGTTATCATACATCGGTATCACACCTTCAGAATCCTTGTCACCAAATAAAATGCTCGGGATAATCGGCGCAACTCGAATTGCCGCTGTAGATTCATAAACGGATTTACCAAAGAGCCATATTACCGGCAGACCAACCGCACAAGTCGACAAAAATACTATCAATACTACGTACCATCGCCTTAAAATAGCTGCAATCAAACTCGTTGAGGTATGTGTCTCAGCAACAGGCATTTCTGCATAGACAACATCCTGCGGTATTTGCTGCTCATAACGTTTTTCTATCATATTCATTTTTTATTCACCCTCCGCTAAAATGTCCGCCGCCGGACTACTTATTCACCGATAAGATTCGTTTTTCTGGTCGAATTGTTACAATTTTTGCTAATAACCAGAACTCAAATATAACTATGCCTATAGCCAAAGGCATCATTGCATAACCACCCAAGTCATGGAATATTTTCTCCCAATACTCACCTTTAAGAATTGTAAAAGCAATTGCTGTAATCGCCAATCGAATAGTGTTACACAACAAAGCAATGGGAAGACCTGAAACAAAGATAATCAGCTTTTCCCACCACATTCGTTTACTTAAAAGGACTACAAAACCACCTATTACAAAAAATGCCATAACCATTCTTAAGCCGTTACAGGCCTCGGCTACAGCCACAGTTGTACCATTTATATCAATTATGTTACCTTCTTGCACAACATCGTAACCTATTGTTTCAAGGCAGAATACCGCTGACGATGTTGACCAGCCTTGTAAAGGCAGTATTAAAGAATTATGAACTGAGTACGGAAGAGGCAGCATAAGACACAAAAAAACTATTACGGTAAACACTTTTCGGAAAAGCTCCTGTCCAAATAATAGCAGCACCATCGCCGCAATACTGACTACAATCGATAATCTCTCCAGGGAGCTATACATAAAAAACAACCCAAAAAATTTCATCGCCTGTGCTGTTAGAAATACCGGCAAGCCCCATAATGACGGTTTTATATTGCATGAAATGATTTGTCTCCGCCGTGACCACAGAACATAAACAGCAAGAAAAGGAACTAACAAACCGCTGGAATATTCGTCACTCCGCTGCCAGATACTCCAAAGGTCTTTTATATTAAACCAGTATGACCAAATAAAAACCATTAAAAGAACACCCGCAGCAGCCCAGCGAAGAATATTTCCCCTGAACTGTCGCAACCTTTCGTATGATTCTTCATTTATTTTGCCATCGCCCAGATGAAACATAGGCCGTAATCTACTCGTGCTATTCCTGGCAGCCGTCAATACACTGTTCGCTAAACTTTTCAAAACTCCGTTAGAGTGAGAAAATATGGACTTTTCTTTTAAAATGCTGCCAGGCTGCACAACCGCCTGATAGTCAATTACGCATCGCTCAATCTCACAGTTTGAACCTATTTGCGAATTGTCCCAAAGAGCGCTGTTGACTATTAAACTGTTTTTGCCAATCTTTACATTGCGGCCAACTATTGTGGGTCCAAAAATAATTGCACCGTCAGAAACACAAACGCCTTCCATAATTACGACCGGCCCATAAATTTGAGCAGAGGGATGTATTTGGGAATCAGCGCCCCTCCAAAGGGTTCGTAAATCATCACGTTTGAAAACAGGCAAATTAAAGGCCTTTTCACGGACACTTTCAAGGCGATGAGAAATGGAATACAAGTACTCTGAATAATTTCGGAAACCCCCTACTGCAAGCGTAGATAACCTTGCGGCATAGATACTTCTATTGGCGCGTAACATTACAGGAATTAAACTCTCTTTAATATCATAATAGCCTTCGGCTGGTATATATTCCAAAATTGTCGGCTCACAGATATATATTCCTGTAGCCTCACTGTTGGAATTGCCGTTCCTTCCGGAAGGATTCAACACTACAGTTAACTCGCATTTGCCGTTATAATGCGCTTTAATCAGTGTATCTATATCCGGAAAATTCACTACACTCGCTGGAAATACCAATAATAGCGAATCACGGTCTCCGCAGACAGCGTCACGGATACTCCCGGCAGTGCCTGTCGGCAGGCTGGATTCTGAAAATTTCAAATCCATGTTATGATAGCTGTTAATATCAATAGCGTTGCGTATCGCTACATCGTCGTAATTTGAACATATTATAGTTTGTTTAACTCCATACTCTGATAAGCAAAGCAGTATATGCTCAATAGCTGGTTTATCAATCACCGGCCATAGGGCCAGAGGTAAACGTGATGCCAATTGACAACGGCCGAAATCACATCCGCTGTCAAGGATGATAGCTTTGATATCTCGTTTATTTGTAAAGTTCTTATTCATTATTTACTTTGCGGTCAACTTACTGCTTACTTCTGTCAGAAACTGTGCGATTCTTCCGGTTACCATCCATGGCTGTGAATCCCGCCGGCGAGGCACAAATGTCTTTAATTGATTTATCTTTGTAATCAGTTTTTCACCCTCATACGCCGCCAAAACATAACCTGATATCTCAAACTTTTTGGCTATAGCCAACTGATGGTCATTCACCACTTCGCCATACTTTCTCAGACGCGGCATTAGCAGCATTGGCTTGCTGTATTCGAGCACTGCTGCTACTGTACCTATGCCGGCATGACTGATTACAGACGATGCTTGGCGGATATATTTGTCAAATAAATGCTTATCAACAAACTGAACTGTTCTGAAGTTTCGCGCTTTGTACGAGCTTTCACCTGTCTGGGCGAATATCTCATCACCAAACACCCCTTCATCCGCAGCTTCATCTACGGCTTTAATCAAGCGGTCAAAAGGAAATTGTGTTCCAACAGTCAGAAATATCATATTACCATACCAGCGTATTCGACGTTTTTATATTTTTCAGCAAGATGCTGCCATTGAGTCAGAAATAAATCCGCTATGTGTCGTACCAGCCTGCCTGAAAGAGATAATCTGTCAACATTAGTAATACTGTCCATCCAAACTATCTTTGCGCCTGTTATTTTCCCGAGAAAACACACAATACAGCCGACTGCGGCTCCGGTACTGATAACGACATCAGGTCTCTCCTTCAAAATAATCCTGATACAGCGAATCGAAACAGATAAGACTTTTAAGAGATGCTGCCGATTACACTCGCCAACCACATAAACTTTTCCATGTTTTTGAAGTTTTTCCAGAACGACATCCGACGTTGTAACAAAAAAAGCATCATGGCCGTTCCACCCGCTATCAAGTTTTAACAATTGAGTCAGGTGCCCGCCGGCTGAAGCTGCAAGACATATTTTCATACGTTTAGGCATATTACCACGTCCCTAATCGTCTTTGAATCGGCCGAAGCATAATCTGCGGCCAGTAAATCGGACGATAATGAACAAATCTGCCTGCCAGATTCCGCCACAATTTTCGTCTGGACTGAATTTCCAGAGTACGCAGTTCCGCAAGATACTCTCTTTCATATTCTGCATCAGGGCTTTCCTGCCTGATTATGCCGCATCTTCTTACTACCTCTTTTTGCAATTTGTCTTTTATCTGCCCTGCTGCAAGAGCGGGACGATAATATTCCCCCTGTGTCATTACAGGAATACCTTCCCATTTGACTATCTTCCCCGATGAAACGGTTATACTTAATATTATTGACCAGCTTGTATTTTCAGATGAGCTGTCAAAAATAAAATTACCCAAACTATATGCTATCAATTTACCGCCGGAATCATCAATACCCTGAACTACATGCGGATGATGGCCGATAACCAGCTTTGCCCCTGCTTTGATAAACCGCTGCCCGGCTTCTTTTTGCCTCAGACTCGGACGGTCCATAAGTTCATCGCCCCAGTGGACAGAAACTATTACCAGTTTGCCATTTTTGGCGCGGTTTTCTATTGCCTGAATCGCTTCGTTCAAATCACCGCCGCCATTAAAGGCATATTTTTCATTTCTTAAACAAATCCCCAAAACCGCTATTTGCTGAGCCTCTAAGTTTATTTCAGTAATATCGATTCCGGACTGAAACAACCTGTCTTTACCCGCACCGACCGTTTTAATACCAGCCTTATGCAATTGATTCACTGTATCGATTGCACATTCGCGTCCTTGTTCGAGAATATGATTATTCGCAACATTGGCTATGGTTATGCCCCATTCTGCCAGATACTGAGCCGCCTGAGGCCGGCCGCGCATATGCAGGCTTCGCAGGCTGTTTTCCTTTCGGCCGACATCAGAAATAACGCTCTCCAGATTGCAAAGCACTATGTCGTGGCCGCGGAAAATATCAACAATATCGGATTGCAAAAATCCGCCGCAATATTTACCCAGACTATGGGCCACCCCCATACCAATCTGGCTAAACGAATCTCCGCACATCACATCCCCTACACAGGCTATCTTAATTTCACTCATCTTATAGAACTCGCATCAGCTACTAACGAAACGGTTTCTTTTTTATTGTGTTTTGCTGACATTGTCTGCATTATCAAATCAGATATTTTTTCAATATGGTTATCCCAACTGTGATTTCCGGCAATTTCTATTCGCCGCCGGCTGCGTTCTACCGTGTCATTTTGCAACTCCCAGCGGATTGCCTTGCAAAATTCTTCTTTGTTGTGCGCTATACTAATAATTTCAGAATATTGCATCGCTTCCTTGATAGGCACTGATACGATTGGTCTGCCGGAAGCCATATATTCGAACATTTTCAGCGGGTTGCAGCTTTCTATCCATTTGCCCATCTTCCACTGAAGCATACATACATTAAAACCTGCACATAATTGCGGAATCTTTTCGTATGGGATCCGACCGAGGAAATATACATTGCCAAGTTTTTTTAACTCTGAATAATCACCGCCGGTAATCTGACCGGCGAGTACAAAAGAAACATCCGGTAAATTGCGAGCACACCAAAGCAGCATCTCAATATCATTATGAGCTGTTAGTGTTCCAAAATATCCCGCGACAGGCCCGCGAATATCCGATAGCTCTTCCAATTTCTTATCTGTCCGCTGCGATGCCTGCTGAAACAGGTCAAAATCCACCCCGTGCGGCATATAAAATACATTCTCTCTTTCTGTACGCTTCATAGCATACAATTCTTTAGAGACACAAATCACCAAATCACTTTTATCGCAGATTTGTTTCTCCCATTGGCGTTGTATCTGCTGATTGGCGACGTATGAATTATTCGCAAATAGGTCCGAAACGTGATATATTTTAAAAACCGGGTCAAAACAATTCATAATATCCGCGGCTCTGATGTTTTCGAGCCATAGTATTGTAGGTTTTGATAATCCTGCTAATCGGCAAGCTATCTTTATCTGCAATTTAAGCATCGCGTTATTAATGATATCTATCACACGCCTTCCCTGCAGAGGTAAAAAAACAGGGCTGAACACATAGAGATTTTTTTCAGGCCGTCCCAAACACTTAACAATGCTTTTCAGTTTTCTGGCAATTCTGGCTCCAAGCCCTTTTTTCTTCTTCAGGCCGCCCAGCAAATCTGAACCAAAAGGATTGATATACAGAATCTTATTTTTCGCAGCCAGTTTATGCATAATATGAGTAGTGCAGCTTGGATTCATACTCCACCAGTCGCTTGGGGCAAAACAGATTATTCTGTGATTTTCAATCATTTATATCCAATATATCTCTTAATGATGCTCTGCCATAATAAAGGATAAAAATTTTCCCTGCGGCGTCCGGTTTATTTTGTTCATACGGCGAATATTCACTCGAAATTCCGCCGGTATTTCTTCCCGCAGAATCTCGGTAAGCTTTTGTGCGTCTCCATCTCCGAATTCCATCATAGGAACATATTCAAGCATAATAAGGTCGTCCGCCTCCTGTACTATTTGTCCCTCAAGCACCGGCATCTCATACATCTGATAAAGCACACGGGAAAGAATATACTCAATCGCCATTGCGCCGAGTGTCCTGCCTGATGGAGTTACGATGAAATTGCTGTCCCTGCCCACGATTCTTTTTATCATAGGAAATTGCCGGCCGCAGGAACACGTACCTTCGCGGATTTCAACAAGGTCTCCGATATCATACCTGATTAACGGCATTGCCATATTCCAGAAACCTGTTGCCACAACTCGATGACAGTGTTCGTTAGGCGCCTGGGCCGGATGAAGTTCCGTCAATCCGTATTCGGGGATGATATGATAGCTGCCCTGCTCACACGTATGAATATAACAAACCCGCTCGGCACTGCCGTAAAAATCATACACCTTGCAATTAAATACCTTTGTAATTAAATCCCTCTTGGCATCATCCAGTGTTTCGGAAGTCGTCAAAACAACATCTAAATTAATGGGGATATTCTGCTTCATGCAGCCTTTTGCCAGGAAATACGCGGCCGAAGGATAAGCTATCAGGGCTTTTATCTTATGGGCCTTTATAATATCAGCGAAAACTTTTATGGTGTCTTCTGCAAGATGGATGGTGGAAAGAAACAATTCTTTCATAACAGGGTCATATATATACAACTTTTCAGATTTTTCATTTGGTGCGGCGACCCTGCGCCAGGTCAGATACGCACAGCGGTCATTCATACTCACGCCGGCCCAGTCAAACTGCCTGCGAACAAAGGCATGCTCATTACCAATTGATGTCAAATCTCTCACTATCGGCATTGGGGTACCGGTTGTGCCGCCGGTATGAACAGTTCTGGTAAATAAAGGGTTGAATTTTTTTGAAACCAGAGATTCCCCAGCAGCTTTCAAATCCGCCTTACGGATTATCGGAAATTTCTGTATATCATCAAGACTCTTTATGTCTTCCGGTTTAATCCCGAGCTTATCCATCGTATTCGTATAGTACGGCACAGTCTCGTATGCATGCCGAACCACACGCTTGAGAAGGTCAAGCTGAATCTCCTTCAACTGATCTGCTCCAAAATACTGTGTTTGAGCCAGCCATACCCTGGTCTTTTTGAACGGCCCAAAATGGCGTTTAAGAAACTTTGTATAAGCGCCTTTCCAGATAATCTTTAAATCTCTTCTCAAATATTTAAGATTCATAATTATTCGTTAGCTTTCGTTCTCTGAAATATAATCTTTTTATTCATCAAGACTGAATATTTTGTCTGCATACAATCGCTTTGGCGATATGTGAACCGGCATTCTTTAGTCCCTTTGAGCCAATTTCCAGAATTATCGGCAGAAGCTGCTGGCTGTAACGCGCAGAACTGCTGTATGGGGCAAGAGCAGGATAGCCGTAAATATCCATATGCACCACACCATCGACTTCGAAAACCGGATTTTTCATATCGGTCGGCCGGCACGTCTCGATAGGATTGGGATAGTCCACCGAAAGGTCGACTATCATCGCCGGTCGATTCATTAACTTAAGCATATCGCGTGTTACGACATAAACTTTATTATCCCGCATTTCTTTTGGCCACGTTATTCCGTTCACCAGTATATCTATCCCTTTGAGGAAATGCGTAACATTGGCATATTGTCCTTTTCTGAGTATTTTTACAGAGGCTCCGAGCTTTGAAGAAGTATGAATCGCGCCAGTCGATACACGCCCATAGCCCATAATCAGAACTTTGCACTCAGACGGAATCTTGGGGAAAAGATGAAAAGCGTATATCATCGCCTGTTCACCTGTCATATCTGTACAATCAACATATCTTTCTCCGAACTCATTGCAGATTGACTCCATAGCGACGCCAACCGCGCCGGCCTTGTCCAGTGCCTGGGCATTGTGAGGACTCTGCTCCTGATGAATCATTGTCAGAGCAATCGCGCCGGGTTTGAGCATCGCAGCTTCCTCACTGGTAAGCGCTTTGAGTTTGACAACCATATCGCGGCAAAGTGCTCCATTTGGAGTTTCTACTATCACCGCACCTGCGTCTGCATACTGTTCATCCGTAATCTGCAAGCCTGAGCCTGTCAGTTTTTCGACAAATACCTTGTGACCTGCCGCAGTAATCTGTTTAATTTCAGGCGGAAGCAGAATTGCCCTTTTATCACAACCGCCGCCGCCGCATTCTTTAATAATGCCTATTTCCATATTTCACTTATCCTTTAAATAACAATAATTTTTATAGCTGTTAATGCGATGGTAATATCGCCAGAAACTTCTCTTTAAATTTCCTGTCATGTATCTGCACTGTTTGCAATCCCCAATCGGCATTTCCTTCAATAAAAACAGGTCCGCTTTCGGTAATCGCAATATCCCAGCCGATAGAACGAACACCATAAAAGAATTTATGCAGCGACTTGGCAACTTGAACTGCTTCGGCAAAAAAAGGTATCTCAAAATCTTCGAATTTTACTCCGGTATCCGGGTGCTGCCCAACTCGTTTCCCAAAACCAGGTTTGAAAAAACCTTCTTTAGACAGCCTGCCTTTTTCCGAATTAATGCCTAACGCAATGCCTCCTGTCGCCCAGTTGTCATATCTATTGCCGTTTGCCCCTACTCTCAATGCCGCCGACAACATAATAATTTGTTTTCCGCTGCAGGCAGTTATCAATCGGATGGTGTTAACAGAAAACGGGTAAAGCCTATTCATTTCCGGATGCTGATAAACACGTTCCTGAATGAGATATTTACCTTTAATCAATTCTTTTAATTGTCCAATATTTATCCTGCGTTTATTAAGAAAAATCTCGCCTGATTCCACCGTCAATGGATAAACAGCTTCAGCGCGCCAACCCACAACCGCTTTTATAAAAACGTCCAAATTACCCCTGCACGGCAGATTTTCCAGGGGTTCGACTTGACCGGAATCAAGCCACGTAATCGATTTGCTGTCAAAAAGCGCGATAATGTCTGGGGTCGGAAAACCAAGGGATTTGAGGTATTGGCCGAAAAGAAACTTATCCTGCAGCAGACAGATATAATTTGCCCTCCGCTGGCCGACCCACATACCGGAGTTGACTTTATCCCTCAGCTTGACAAAAGCCGGATAGCCCATATAAGTATCCTGATTCGCTTTGTCTTTAACATCGAAGCCATACAGGAAATAATAATAATTTATCTCGCCGTATCTTAATAACCATCGCAGGTTATCGAAGTATATCGAAATATTAGACTTCTGTTTTTTCTCGGGATAGTAAGTCTGATATGCCGGATTTCTTAAATGTCTCCGCAAGTCGTTTTGGAACGTGATGATTTTTTTCAACAATTTCATTAATTTCAATCCGATGTCTGAGGCAAAACAGCGAGAAACTTCATCTTTATATTGTTATCATGAACCTGCATCATTTGCGTGTCCCAGTTGTCATTACCTTCTATGAAAACCGGCCCTTCGGCAGTAATTGCAATATCCCATCCGATAGAATGCACTCCATAGAAAAAATCGTGAAGTTCTTTTGCCATATCGACTGCCTTGGACAAATAAGGAATTTCAAAATTTTTAAATTCAACACCGGTATCGGGATGCCGGTAAACTATCTTTCCAAACCCCGGCTTGAACGTTCCCCTTTCACACAGTCTGCCTGCCTGCAGGTCTATTCCGACGGTAATGCCGCCCGCCGCCCAGTTATCGCGCGTATTATGATTAGCCCCCATTCTCAATAGTGCCGACAGCGCAACAGTTTTTTGGCCGCTGCGGGCAGTCACCAGCCGCACACTATTGACTGCGTGAGGATATAGTCTGCTCATTTCCGGATGCTGAAAAATTCTCTCCTGAATAATACATTTATCTTTAATGGTTGCTCTTAACTGTTCGAGCGATGATTGTTTATTGCCAATATAAAGTATGCCCTCTTCTGCTTTAACAGGGTAAACGCCTTCGCCGCATTCGCCGAGTAATTCCTTTATAAAGACATCGAGACCTTTACGAGCTATCAAATTATCGAGAGGTACGGCTTGATGAGTGCCGAGCCACATAACGGTGTTTTTATCGCAAAAGCCCAAAACAGCAGGCGTTGAAAAACCGAGCGACCTGATATACTGACCGAAAACAAATTTGTCTCTCAAAAGACACGTATAACCGGTCTTATATCCGCCTGCCCGCATTACCCTGTTGGCCCTGTCCCGCAACCGGCAAAAAGCTCTTTCTTCAAGATAATCGCTTTGATGTACGCCGGTTTTTCTGTCAAAGCCATATACGTAATAAAAATGATTAATCCTGTGATACTTAAAAATCCACCAAATATTATCAAGCCATATCGCAAAGTTGGATTTTCTATCCTCCTCAGGATAATATGTTTGAGATTCTGGATTTCGCAGATGGTTCCATAAAAAACCAGCCGTTCTGTATAATCGGTTTAAAATTGACATTTCATTTACTCCTCTAATTGGAAAATACCATCGAGTTTTTCGGGCGAAGTTCTCTCGGCAAACTTGCCATAAACTTCCTTTTTACATCACTGTCATGAGCCTGCATTATCGACACTTCCCACAGATTATTCCCCTCAACTACCGCCGGTCCTTCTTTCGTAACGGCAACGTCCCAGCCGACCGAGTGCACCCCATAGAAAAACCCGTGGAGCGAACATACCATTTGAACCACTTTCGAAAAATACGGTATCTCAAATCCCTCGAATATAACGCCCGTATCCGGATGCTGCGTAATTATCCCGCCCAGACCGGGCTTGCAGATGCCGTTTCTGCCCAGCCTGCCGGTCTCAAGGTCAATTGCGAGACTTGTTCCGCCTGCAGCCCAGTTATCAAACTGTCTTCCCTTTACCCCTACCCGCAAAACCGCCGATAACGGCACAGCCGCATCATCATCGTTAAATACCGTAACGATGCGAATCGTATTGAGTGAATTGGGATGCAGCTTGCTCATTTGCGGATGCTGGTATAAACGCTGCTGAATAACGCTCTTTTCGGATATCATTTTTCTCAATTCTTCGACAGTCGTTTCTTTTTTGTCAATAAACAACTTTCTGTTTTCCACCCTTAAAGGATATATCTTTTTGGCAGATTCTCCCAAAAGGTCCTTGACAAAAACATCCAGTCCGTCTCTGCTCAACAGACTTTCCAGAGGTTCGTCCTGCTGCGAATCCAGCCATGTAATTTTCCCCCTGTCGCAAATAGCCAAATTAACCGGCGTCGGAAAACCAAGAGCTTTCAAATACTGCCCGAAGAAAAATTTGTCCTGCAAAATACAAAAATAAGGAATTCTGCCTTTGCCCATCCGGGTCTTATTCACCTTTTCACGAAGCCTAAAAAATTCATCGGTGGCTATATAATCGTTCTGGTTTATATCTTTTTCCCTGTCAAATCCGTACAAATAATAAAAATGATTTATTTCGTGATGTTTCAGCATCCACCGCAGATTATCAAGCCATATTGCGGCATTGGATTTTCTTTTTTCATTCGGATAATATGTGCAGGATTCAGGATTACTCAGATGGCTCCAAAGAAACTTCGCGGCTGTCGAATACCTGCCCATCAATTTAGCTATAAATGTATTTTTCTTTCCGGCTTCCGTAGTCATTCTCATAGCTCCGCAGGTTGATTCTGCTGCAGCAGGCCTTTGCCGCCCGCCAGAGCATATCCGGCGCCTTTTGCCAGTATTTTTGCTCTTTCAAAGTAATCATTTCGTCTATCAGACGAAAAAACCGCCCGCACCAGCCAGTAAGGAGACCGTAAGGCAAAAAACAATGCGATTAGTAAACAGGCCGCTGCATAAACTGACAAATTTCTATGCTTCCTAAAGAAAAGTAAAATACTCCCGCGTAATTGCAGATACATCTTCGACCTTATTCTCTGACTGCTCTGGCCTCCGAGATGAATAATCCGAGCATCCGGAGTAAAAATTATCCGCCATTTATTTTGATGGAAGCGATAACACCAGTCTGTTTCTTCCGCATACATAAAAAATCTTTCATCCAATACGCCTGTCTGCTCAATCGCTTTTTTTCTGACAAGCATAAAACAGCCGGTCGCTACTTCCACTTCTCTGGTATCGTTTCTGTCCCACCATGTCATTTGCTCTCTGCCGAAAAATCTGCTCTTTGGAAAAATCTTGTATAAATACGTACTCGACAGCAATAAATTCAATATTGACGGAAACATAAAACAGCTTGCCTGCAGACTTCGGTCCGGATTTAAAATCCGGCAACCAACAACCGCAGCTTCAGGGTCAGCCTCCGCAGCGGCAATCACTTTACCGATGGCATTATCCAGAATAACCGTGTCGCTGTTGAGCAGCAATACATACCGTCCGCAAGCAGCGGCAATCCCCTGATTGTTTGCAGCGGCAAAACCCCTGTTTTCAGAATTTTCTATCAAAATCACTTTTGGGAAATCGTTTCTGACCATTTGAGCAGAACCATCAGTTGAGGCGTTGTCTACAACAACAACTTCAAAATCAATATCGCCTGAAACACCGGTTTGCTCGTAAACGGAACGCAGACAATTACGCAAAACTTCTCGCGTGTTCCAACTGACTATGATTATTGAAACATCTATCTGTTTCATTTATCGGCCGGCCTCGAATAACTGCGAAATTGTTACTGCTTTCAGTCCCTTATCTTTCGCATAGGAAAGAGCTGAACGGACTGATTCCAGTACCATTTTGCCGGTATTTTCATCTTCACGGTTAAAATCGTGTATAAGCACTACAGCGCCTTTGCCGGCTATAGCTGAATCTGAAATTTTGCGAACCGTTCTTTTGTCGGCGCTCCAGGTATCTCCGGAATCAAATGTCCAGTAGATTATCGGCACTTTGCAAAACAACAGATATAATAAACTTATAAGGTTAAGTTTGCCGTATGGCGGACGAAACGGATAACAGCGATGTTTAACTCCCAGCGCATCATTTATAGACTGCCATCCGCGTTTAATATCATTGATAGCCCGCACAGGTGAAACTTTCATATGATTAAGATGGTCGTATCCGTGAGAACATATCTGGTGGCCCTGCTCGGCTAATTGTCTGACGATTTTCTCCCGCCCTGCTATACTTCTGCCCAGCAAAAAGAACGTCGCCTTGGCATTATGCTCAGCGAGAATACGCATTAAAGCCGGCGTTAATACATCTCCGGGCCCATCGTCAAAAGTAAGTGCGATTATCCCTGCGCCTGTTGCTTTACGACTTAGCACATATCGAAGATGTCTTGCATAAACTGCCGGCACACAAAAATATGCAAAAACAATCAAAAAGCTAACTGAAATAATCCACACTGCCGCGGTCAATATCTTCTCCAGTCAAAAGCAGCGGCACGAACCTTGTCCGATGTAAAAGGCGTCTTAGCCAAATTGTTATTTCCATCGCCGGACAACCGCACTTTGCCTGCCGCCGCAGGCTTTACAAATTGGAATGACGAAACCATCATTCCGAGAATACCATAGTAAAGCGGCATCAATTGTCCGAAAAAACTCACCGACATCCACGTTACTATTATAGATACGAGCGCGCATCCAAAAGCCCAGTAAAGAGACTTCAGGTAAGGCGCTGCTGTATTTTTATACGATGACATAATACCCCGAAAGGCTGCTATTAGTACCGAGCAAAGAGCTATTAGTCCTATTAGTCCGTACTTGACTCCGGTCAGGATAAATTCATTTGTTATATCAGTCTTGCCCATTCCCAACTCTGGCCCCCAGCCAGGGTCTTTATCGCCATAGCCGACAAGCCACCAATTGTCAAAATACTTGATAGAAAGGTCAATTAACTTGGCGCGATGCCAGCCCGAACCGCCCAGCGGGTTAATATAGGAAGCTATAACATGGTACAACGGCCTGTTGCTCGCCACTGACACGAGTATGCATCCGAACAGCAGTAACAAAAGCAACGGTTTAACAGCGTATTTGTGCTTTTCAAGTATAAGGCAAAGAATCGCCACTATAAGCATAACCAAAGGAGCGCTGGACATACTGCTCAATGCGCCAACTATCGCTGCTGCCGAGATAATATAAGCCCTGAATCGCCATTTTTCATCCGTGTCATAGCGCAGATAATAAATAAGAGGTAAAAACATAGCGAATGTACAGCCAAACAATATCGAATGGCTAAAAGGTCCTACCGCCCGTTCAAACCCCCACCTGGCTCCATAATGAGTAACATAATTGAAAAATGCCGAACTTCCGCATATCAAAATATACGGCGACCATCCCGTAACCGCTTCCAGTAGTCCCACGGCCACCAGCGGAAGTAAACCGATAGCGATCCACTTTATAACAGTCGTCAGGTCGGCAATATTGCTTATTGTGTACCGGACAACCAAATAAGCAAACCAGGTATCCATCAAAAATCCCGCTCTGTTTTCCACGCTCTTCTCTAATGGTTCGAATATACAATAAGTTATTACATATATTGCCATACTTAATGCTACCAGTGCATCCAAACCCGTCCACACAAACCTGTTTCTGATTTTGGAATTAAACACACAACGTATTAATAAAGCGGCAACAACAAATCGGCCCAATGATATATCTATAGTACCGATGCTGACCATCATATAATTTGGATACCACAGCAAAGAAAAAAAATACGCGCAAAGCGCATAAACCGGCGGCAATACCATGGTTAATGAACAAAAAATTACTGCAAGTATTAAGGTTATTCCATTTTGCATACAGGTATATTTCCAGCATTCATCAGAGGCGTTGATGTGTTAGTCTTCTGATGTAAATAATTCTCGGATATTTTTATCGGCTTGCGCCATCCTCTTGTAATAATCCGTTTTAATGTTCCGAAAAAAGAAGTAAACTTTTCTATAAATGGCAATCTCATCCAGTTTCCAAATAAAGAAAATCCTTTGTAGTCAGGAATAGGAACTCCTGTGATTTTCATCGCCGTCAGTCTGCCCCACAAATGCTGCCTCTTTCTAAGTAAAGACTTTTGCGATTTCGTCAGAATATCAGCGTTATCAATCTTGTGTAATTTGATATAACCGCTATCCAAAGCTTTTTTCAAAATATCTCTGCCTTTTTCCGTGCGAACCAGTACCAATGATTGGCCGGGTTCGTCAGGCATGATTTTTTTGTACCACGGGTCGCCGCAGGCGATATCTGAAAACTCGCCTGTGCCGTCGGGACACAACCGGCAGCGCAGCTGGCTGTGTTTACTTAGGATTTCACCCCAGGACCGCTCATAGCTCATTTGGCAGATGCGGTCTGGTTTTCCTTTAATCTTTGCCGTCGTATTGCCCGGCCAGCCGAATCCGCGATATCGCAGCTCTTCAACTTCCTCGGCAGATACGCCCATCGCGGACAACAGTTCTCTGGTGCCGCTCGTAGCCGGTACGCCTGCACAAAAAATACTTATAGTCAATCCAATTTTCTTATCTAAAACAGGGTCTAAATTTTGAGCCTTCTTAAGAGCCGCTACATCGCACGGCTTACCAACAAAACAAACAGTATCCTTTGCCCCTCTAATCAAATCAAATCGCCCACAAACAGCAGAAGGCGAATATCGGGACCCCATACAGGCAAGAATCGATTCTTTATTCGTATTTAAAAACACCGTGTTTTTCCAGGGAGTTTGACTGTCCGCGCCTGTTTGCAGAACGCCGGACATTTTTTCTTTTTCAACACAATACAAAGCCAATGCCGTTGCTATGCCGCCTGAAGAGCTTTTAAAACGAATTTCGTCATCAGCCGAATAACCTTCCCAAACTTCCAGCACAGGCCCCCACGCTCGGCGTAACTGCGGCATTGTTTCCTGACTAAAAGGTTTATGAGTCAAATTAATCCCGACACATACTTCTATGCAACTGCCGCATTTTTGGCATTTCTCTTTATCAACTACAGGCCTGATGCCCTGCTCGGGAATATCCACCAGAGATATCGCCTTTTGCGGACATATACTTGCGCACGCACCGCATCCCATACATAGACGCCGAGAAACTACATTTTCTATATGGAGAAATTTCATATGAATTATCTCCGTCCCCGGCCTTACCGGGGACGGATTATGTGTCAGAATTTATTTACTGCTGCTGGTCAGGTCTCTTATTAAAATCGTAATAGTCGAAAACAGCCTCTTTATCCTGAAGAATTTGCCATATTTGCTGATTGCTTCTGCCTTCAAAATACGCCTTTAAATACAAAGAGAATGCTTTACCTGAACTCATAGAGCTTGTATTTAAGGTATAAAAAACAACTCCGCGATTAAAGACGTCGAGATAGTAATTACCCGAATTGCAGCTATAATAGAACAGTCTGCTGAATTTCAGGTCTTCCTTCGCTATCTCCTGTTCCTCACTATTAACTACTACCTTGCTTCCTGTATGTGTTTTCGGATAGCAGACATTATCTATGCTTTTCTCGAAAATAACTGCCCTCACAAAATTTTGTTTTGTTTCAGAAACGCTGTTGCCGTTCGCATCGGTTATCGTCAGTTTCACGGTATAGTTGCCCGGTGACGAATATATATGAGTCGGCCTCTGTTCATGGCTCGTACTGCCGTCGCCGAAGTCCCACAACCAGCTGTCGTGTACGACAAATGTTCCATGACCTGGAGGCTGAATTACCTCGATAGTACCGGAATTAATTGTTCCGTCAGTATCGGTATCGTTCGCCAGCACATTTATCGTTACAGGCGTATTCGGCCCCGTAACGGCCTTATCATCCTTAGCAACTGGCGGCAGATTCGATGGATTGATCGTTACTGTCGCTTCATTAGATGCCGCCCCACCTCCATCTGAAACAGTATAGGTAAAAGAATCTGTTCCGCTGAATTCAGGGCCCGGTGTATATGTTATCGTGCCGCCTTCATTAACTATTGCCGTACCGCCGGCGGGGCTGGTTTGTATTGTTACCGTATTGGAGTCAATGTTGTCATCAAGGTCAGTATCGTTGGAAACCACATCTATCGTTACCGGAGTATTCTGGTCTGTAATAGCTGAATCGTTCTTGGCAACCGGCGCCCGATTGGGAGGATTGATTACAACATTCGCTTCATTCGACACTGCTCCGGCTTTATCATTAACTGTATAATGGAATATATCCGTTCCGCCAAATTCAGGATTAGACGTATATGTAATTTTTCCGCCGGCATCGACAACAGCCGCACCATTACCCGGCTGAAGTGTTATTACTACGGTATTGACATCGATATTTCCGTCAATATCGGTATCGTTGGCAAGTACCGACACTTGTACCGGCACGCCTGCCGCCGTAACTGTCCAATCATCATTTGCAACCGGTGCCGTATTTGCAGGGTTAATTTTGACAATCGCTTCGTTCGATACTGCACCCTTGTTGTCTCTGACTATATAACTAAATGTATCCTGACCGGCATATCCCGGGTCTGGTTTATAAGTTATGCCTTTTCTCAAATCGCCGGAGCTATAACTGCTGAATCTTATTCTCAAAGGCACTGCGCCGTAAGAAGATGCCGCAAATTCAGCCTGAAGAGGAGGCGTTGGAGCCGGTGCAGGAGCGGCATTACCGATAACTATATAACCGACTCTTGTCTTTGTGCTGCTTCCAGCCGGTCCTGTAACATTTAGAGATACTGTATATGTACCAGGCGAGGCATATGTATGGTCAATGCTATCACGAGTGGTATTTGTAAAACCATCGCCAAAGTTCCAGCGTCGAGTCGTAAAGTCGCCTATGCTTTGATTAGAGAAGGTAATCGATAATGGCCTGTTTCCGGAACGAGTTGTAGCAACAAAGTCTGCCTGTATTATTTCAGGCGGGTTATTCGGATGAGAAATCCTAATCGCATCGGCAACTACATTACCGCCGGCGACATCGTTGCTCAGCATTACCGAATAATTATTGGGTTCAAAATAGAACTCGCCAATCTCATTCCATCTGCTTCCGTTAAGCTGCTGATTTACTGTAACTGCCGTGCTTGTGCCGGAATGTTCTACGACATAAGACGCACTGGAAGTGTTAGTAGTCGAAGCAGGCCACCACCCCAAAACTTTATATGTACCGGCAGTAGGAACAGTGAAAAACCATTTAGCCTGTCTATCCCCTGTACCGGAAGGCGTATAACTGTAATTTTCTTTAAAGTACCCGGCGGCTGTCTGCGATGCCGTCCAAGTGCCCGCAGCCTCGAAAGAAGGAGACCATGATGCATTGTTAACTATATAATATTTCTGCTCATTAGGGTCGTTCGGGTCCGGCGATCTGCCGTCCGGCGAATACCACGCCGGCGTCGAAGTATCGAAGAATCTCTTTATTGCACTGTTGCGCGAAGTTTCAATCTTATAATGATTTGGGTCGCCCGGTACCTGATAAGTTACATAATAGTTATAGGCAGGCAGCCCATTAGAGTCGCCAAGGGTATAAGGAACAATTCCGCTTGTGCCGTCCTTGTAAATCGGCCACCAAAACGGATAAGACTGCCCTGTCCTCATTCCGCTTGTGCTGACGTGACTCAACGGCGATGATAAGTTGAGTATTCTGTCATCATCGATATATCGAACATCTATTATCTGCGTTTGATTTTCCTGGGTCGTGGCAAAAATAGGACCTAAGCCGTAATTGGAGTGGCCGTGAAACAAAACATGCGAATCCTCGGTTTTCAGGGCGGTCTTCATACCTTCGAGAGTATCCGTAAGCCTCACAACATAAGTCTTGCCTCTGACACTGTCCCTGTAAACCCAGACATCGCTTCCCTGATATTCTGCAACACCGTCGAGATATGTTCTTATCATTCCTCTTTCATTTTCAGGGCCGTATCCGAAACAGCAATAAACATTTTCCACACCTACGGAAAGAGTTCGGCTTATTTCGTTTGACCACATTCCGCTGCTGTTTTGAACTTTTAAGAAAATATTGTGGAATCCATTGGATAAATTTGATGTACTAAAAGTGCTTGCATTGCTTAAATTACCGCTTATATCCGAACGCCAATTGTAAGCTGTTATTGTGCCGCTGATACTTGTACCGTGGCCGACAAAAGTTACCAACTCACCCGGAATAGCTGGATTTGGATTTATCGAATCTATCGTAGCTGTTGGCGGTAATGTATTTACGTCCAGTTCGCGGTTATACACGAATTTAACCGCATCGGCACAGGTGCTGACTGTAGAACCTGTCGACGCGGTGATAGTCATCCTATAACTCAACCCAGCCTGAAATGGATATTCGTTCAGGCTGTTCCACTTGCTGCCGTTTTGCTGCTGATTGATGTAAACCCTCGTTGGTCCGCCGATATGCTCTATATCTACCGGAATATTGGTACTTCTGGATGAATATTGTGTCCACCACATAGACAATTGATAGTAGCCTGAAATAGTTGGTCTGAAAGTCCATGTATACGTTGCACCATTACGTGCCCATAAGGAATTTACACCATAAAAACCTGTCCCGCCGGAAACGGCCCATGTGCCTGTAGATGAAGTATTGGAACTGCCGTTATCAATTATCAAATCGCTGACCAGATTCTGCACTGTAAGTGTTTGGCTGACCGGTGCTGACGCAACATCGTTATTATCATAAACAGTCAAAGTAATTGTATGCACACCAATCGAAAGAATATCTGTCGAGAAGGAATTTTCATCACTGAGATTACCATCAATACTCGAATGCCACTGATAAGCTGCAACATTACCGTCAGAATCCTCTCCATGGCCGGTCAAAGTAACGGTCTGACCGGTAAGAACCGGATTCGGCGTTATAGAGTCTATAAAGGCCTTGGGAGGAACATTCCCGACGACAAGCGGTTCAGTCGCGCCGGCAGACCATTTGCCTTTATCATCCTGCACTTTAAAAGTAATAATGTGTTCGCCTTCGGACAAATCTGCTGTTTCAAACGATGCTTCGCTGCTCAAAACACCATCAATACTGGATTCCCAACTGTACGCTGCTATGTTTCCATCCGTATCCTGGCCATGACCAATAAAATGCATTGTATCGTCGGCACGAGCCGGATTTGGCCAAACATCATTTATCTCTGCAATGGGTGCTTCATTTAATTCAAGAAGACTGAATTTAACCGCATCGGCACAGGTATAAGCGGTACCTGTCGCTGTAATTCTAACGCTGCCCGTCGAACTGAAATGGTATGTCCCCAGAACATTCCACTGACCGCCGTTCTGCTGCTGATTAACGCTAAGATTAGCTGTTCCGCCTCCATAATTTATTACCACCGGTACATTCGCGTTCCGGGTAGAGGACGAAGTCCACCACATACTTACTTCATAATCCCCTTCCTGCGGCGGAGCAAAATTCCAGGTAAAAGTCGCTCCGCTGCGGCTCCATACTGAATCCGCTCCATACCAGTTGGGAACAGTTGAAACCTGCCAAGTGCCGGTCCGCGATGTCTGCGGGTCCCTGTTATCTATAATTACCTCAGTCGGCACCTCTCCAACAACCAAATTCATAGTCGCTGCCGAAGACCAGATACCTTCGTTATCCTGAACCTTAAGAGATATAGTATGAGTTCCCTCTGTAAGCGATGAGCTTGTAAATGAAGTCTGGTCGCTAAGTTCGCCATCTATACTGGATTCCCAAAGGTATGCGCCAATCGAACCTTCCGCATCCGTTCCGTGGCCCGTAAATGAAACGGTATGGCCCAGTTCCACAGGATTGGGAGTTATTGAATCAATATAAGCGGTAGGCGGCGTATTTGTTGAAATCAGCTTAAACCATACCGCATCGGCACAGGTACTTACTGTAGAACCTGTAGACGCTGTAATTCTTACATTGCCTATCGAATTAAAGTAATAAGTCCCTAAGCTGTTCCACTGGCTGCCGTTGAGCTGCTGATTAACATTAAGATTGGCAGTCCCTGTAAAATGATTGACTGCAACTGCTACATTCGCGCTTCTGGACGAGTAAGCCGACCACCACATTAAAACTTCATATTGCCCTGCAGGTTGAGAGCTAAACTGCCAGGTATAGGTAGCTCCATTACGCGCCCATAGAGAATTGACACCATAAGAACCTGTTCCGGATGAAACTGCCCATGTTCCAGTATAAGAAGTGCCGCTGCCGCTATTGTCGATAATTACATCAGCAAAAACCTTCTGCGTACCGAATGTGAATAATGCAAAAAAGATGATTATTAAGAAAAAGTATCTTCTCGTAGTAAACATTCCCATTTTATCTCCCTTTCCTATTATGCCTTTTTTGCCAAAATAACATTTTAATAAAAAACAGTCCACTTAGTCAACCTTAAAACCTATTAACTATAGATTTAATCGTATGATATACTAAAGTCAGATAGGGAAAATCCTTTATTCTAATTTCTTGATTCCTCGTCAAATAACAATAAATCGAGTAATTTAATCAAGTTTGCAGACAATTTTACTCTTCAATAGGCCTCGTAAATTCGTCTAAATTTCCCTTTAGCTCTTCAATATCTTTGTTCCACCATTCAGATGCCCTGATACGGGAAATAGTTTCCTCTGAAAATCTGTATTTAATAATTTTTGCGGGATTACCACCCATTACCGCGAAATCAGGTACATCCTTTGTTACTACAGCTCCGGCACCAATTACCGCCCCATCGCCAATATGTTCGACGCTGGGAAGAATGATAGCATTTCGCCCAATCCATACATCATTGCCTATAATCAATTTGCCGCGAGGTATTTTTTCCTCTGTTACAAAGCCAAACTGGGGATTATAGAAAAAAGGATGTGTAGATTTGAAATCCAGCGGATGATTGCCGTTAAATACACAGACTCCTCTTGCAAATGAACAATACCGTCCTATCTCGGTATTTTGTGCAATAAGAGCGGCATTAAAACATCCGCCATAGCTGTACATTCCAACCTTGATTTGGTAATAATCGAAGAAAATCCTTCGCAGTGTTTCTGAATACATCTGCCCGCCTTCAAGCCTCGTCACAGTATCCAGAATAAAGTTTCTTATCCTGCTATTCTTAAGAATATAGAGCTTATATAATAATTCTGCTAATGCCGATGTTCTGCCCATTATCCACCATTGAACATATTCAATACTTTTTCTGTTGTTTGCGGTATAACATCCCGCAGATGCTGACGAATCTTTTCTCTCTGCTCAAATGCCGTTTTGACCTTCTCTGACAAATCTTCCTCATCGCAGTTTCGAGCGTCCACCACATAATCAGCAAGCCCTATACTCTCAAAGACACCTGCAAATTTACCGGAATACGCCAGGCCTATCGTCGGAATAAACTGTGACATTGCAGCGATACAGGCATGCATTCGCGAACCGATAAAAAAATCGCATAAACCTATTATATATTTGATTTCGTTATGATTATATCTGCCTTTAGTCAGAAATATCCTGTCCGGATATTGCTGTATCATCTTCTCGTAAACCTTTAAACACGCGTTGGGGTCGCTTTCAACCTCATAACCAACTGTCGGAAATACATGCGGAATCAAAAGAACCGCCGTCTTTTCATTCTTCAGCAGCAATTCAACAATCCGGTATACAAGTTCACGGTAATCCGTTTTCAAACCGAACATATTGTCCCTTGTATAGCCGCCGTTATACAGCAAACCGCTGACATTGAGTCCCACAATGATATTGTCAGGGTTACGTTTACTCGAAGCAACCCCTGAATCAAGATTAACAGGGCTGCGGCCATCCAGAACAAAAGCTACATCCGGTACAAAGTGCACTTTTTGTGCCGCGGGATGACTGCCGAGAAGACTTTTCACATAATCGGCACTGCGGTCATCTCTTGAAAAAATAACGGCTGCCCTTTTTAAAATATATTTTGCCATCATTTTCGATACACGTTTTTTAAACGGTCCGTAAGTCTGAGGCAGCAGCACAAGGGGAATACCAAATAACATCACAAGCCACTTAACAAGCGACATCATAACAAATCTTCGCATACCATATATATCGCTGAAACTGTCGCCTCCTGTAATATCCGCTGCGATATCCGTTTGCAAAAGCTCGTTTACACACGGATTCCGGCGGCAGCAAAACGTCCTGAAAGAGTTGATGCGTAATATCTTAAGAAGTATTGCATAAATAAACAGTACCAGAAAATGATTCGGCAAAAATATATTCCTGCAAAACCGTACAGGTGTTTTTTTAATCTTCAGGGGCTGGTTTCCTATCTGAATGTCTTCCCGACCATCCTGCCGGCTGCCGGCCAGCAATGATACCTGGGCATCAGGCCAGTGATGAAGAATACATTTTATGCTCGATTCAGCAATCGCACTCACCCCCAAATTGCCGGTGCTAAAAGATGCCCCAAGCAAAGAGATTTTCAACGGCCCTTGTTTGTTTTCAGCTATTCCAGCCAATGTTGAATGATTCTCCATTAGAATTGTAAGTCCTTAAACACTTTCAGCCTGACGCATATAAATCGACTTAACAAGATTCGGCTTGAACACCCCTACCGCATAAACTGCCAGACAGACTATAACGCCTATCGAAAAGCTTAATAACGGCAGTTCCGGCTTAAAACTCTGCATAAGCCAGACAGTAACCACGACAGGAACCGCCATAAAAATTCCCGGCATCCACGAGAGAGCGTAGTCTGCGATATCTAACCCGATGACCTTATGAAGAACAACGACCTGTAAGCAAAGAGCGGCAAAATTTGCAAATACCAGGACACTTGCCGCTCCGGTCAAACCAAAAAATTTAATAGCAGGATAAATCAGTAAAACAAGAATTACCGCCCGAAAGCCCACAAAAGAACGATGCTTGCCCGGCTGACCAATGCCGAAAAATAATTTCCCCACCAAAACAGCCTGCAACTGCAGCATAGCATAGACAAGCAGCAAACTAAACGGTACTACGACTTTCGCATACTCAGGTGTGTATACCCGCGTCAGCAGGGTTTTACTGCAGACTATTGCCAATGCCGTAAGAGGTATTCCAAATAATGCTGTAATATAATTAATCTTTAATAATCCTCTGCAAAGAGCTTTTTTATCATTCTGTTTTTCTGCAAACGCCGGCATAAGTATCGGTCCGACAATTCGCAGTAACAGCTCCTTAGGCAGTTGGGCAAAAGTCGATGCCATACCGTACATACCAACCAGAGCAACCGGTAAAAGTTTGCCGGCGACAAGAACATCTCCGCTAAAAGCTATATATGTCAGGATAGGCAGTCCAAACACTCCTTTGGCAAATTTGGAAACGTGCCGGAAACTGTCCCAATGAAAATTGAATCTCGGTTTGAACGGACAAAAAACAAATGAAACTACACATAATATCAGCACAGTACCGACAGAACCAATTACCACAGCCCATATACTCCGCATTAAAAACGCTAAAATAATGGTAGCAATTGTTCCTATTATCATACTGCCCTGATTAAGAACAACTGATTTGCCGAATTTAAATTCCTTCATCAGAACATAAATTTCAGGGCTGACAAAACCATTTAAAGGAATGGTAAGAAAGGCAACTCGCGTCAACGTTACAAGTTCCGGCATTTTGTGAAGTATCAGCATTTCATCTTTGCCCGCGAAATAGAATTGGCAAATCCACGGGGACGCAAAGAAAGCAACTGCGTAAAGTACAACTCCGCGAAGTCCCTGAAACCACCATGTAACATTCATATAATCCCAATCAGCGCCGTTCTTTGCCTGTATGATGGACTGTTTTATCCCTAATTCCGTCATCGTCTCGAAAAAAGTCGTAAGGGTCAGTATCATAACCATAAGACCCATGTCCGCTTGTGCCAGCAATCGCACTAATATCACTTTACAGGCAAACGATAGTCCCCTTGCCAAAAAAGCACCGGTCGCAAGGGAAAAAGTGGCGCGGGCACAACGCTGCTGAAGAGTATCTCCGCGAAATTTTTCTTTTATACTTGTAATTATCTTGTCTAAAAAACCCAAAAGCATTTGCCTTTCGTACGCTTTGAATACACTCCGTGCCCGTCGGTTACATCAATTAAAATGATGTAACCTACCGCGGCTGCCCGAATCCAATATTAGCTCGGTTTTAGCCGCTGTTATTTCTCAGACGGTAGTGTCCGTGTCTGAAAAGCACGTCCAGTTGCACGAACATTTCCGTTTTTATCGGGAAAAAATTCCGATATCAGGTCTGTCATATCTTTAGCTGCCAGGCGAACCGAATTTTCCAGTACCGAACTTATCTGTACCTGCGCCACATAACGGGCCAGACTGCCCGCTACATTGGGGGTACGCCATCCTACGCCGGAAAAACCTCTTTCATCGGATGTAATCTGTCCATTCAAGATATAAAAATTCAAAACTACAACTTTACTGTTCTCCGGAGCAGGTTTGTAAAAATGATGGATTAAACATGAAATTACTGTGCCGGAATCAGAGATAACCTTTGAAGGCTCGGTATCCTCGAGAATCCAGCCGCTGCCAACGTAGCAAACCTCCGGCTTGTGGCCTACCATCGTTCTGGGGCGAGCTGAATAAGCAATATAAACATTAACCCATTCGTTTGTTTGCTTATTGATATATAAACGACTTAGAAAATCATCATTTCCAGCTACACGCTGGATATTATAAGGAATTGGTACATCTTCTCCGTTCCAACCGTCAATTTCTATCGGAAATGCTAATAGAGGAACTGGTAACTTAACCGTAGTATCAACAGCTAACCTCAAGCGATGTGCTGTGATGCGATATGCTATGCCGGCAAATAAAAAAAGCAGAATAGCCAGTATCCACATTACCCATACGATACTCTTGCCACGTTTTGTTGCTCTTATGCAATTCACAATCTTCTTCTTTAATTTTAATTCAGTCTTGTAAATCAACCTTTTTGAGTACTACTAAAACATAATCCAAAAGCAGTAGTACCAAAACGTAAAACTCTCTACGATTCATCAGTCCATGGGGTTAGCCTTAGGGGGTTGCCTTATCGCTTCTCCTTCCTGGATTTGAGATACCCCTATAGGTCACAGGTGATTATAACGGAATTTTGGGATTTTTGTCAACATTATTACCCTCAGAAAAAGTCTAAAATACTCGATTTATTATTAAAAACACAACAATAAAGACCTTTTTATTCTTTATTTCTTGCCATACTATCATTAATTTTTGACCTGTATTAAAGGTATAAACTACACAAAAACCCCATTTTTAGCCATATTTCTTCGTTTTTGCGTATTTTATGGGATGTTATTAACCCCCAATGCAAAAATATTACCCCTCACAAAAGAATAGGTTGTCTCTATGAAAATTCATTATTACTGTTTATATGGCAAAATAAATAAGCTTGGTAATATAGTTAAAAGTTTATAAGAGTTCCACCTCTTCCCAAAATAATGGGCAGATTGATGGGTAGATAGGGGGAAAAATCATGAATACTGAAAAACTAACTTACCAAACAAGTCACCAAGTCCACAGAACAGTTTCAGCATGCCGCATTGTAATTCTCACATGTCTTCTTGCTCTCGCCGCAAATACGGTAAATGCGGCAACTTACTACCTCGATGCAAGTACAGCCAAATCCGGAGATGGAACAAGCTGGGCAACCGCTTTTAAAACAATTGCTGATGCTCAAACCGCCTTGAATGCGCGGCCAGCCAAAGGTTCTTCAGACATCGTCGAAGTTAACTCCGGAAATTACGGCAGTTATGTCGAGAAAAACATTACCCGCAGCGACTGGCTTACCTATAAAGCTGCTGCAGGCGAAACTCCCGTGCTGAACAAAATTGACATTCAAAACACCAATCAGCAAAACACTTATCTGAAACTCGATGGCTTTAAAGTTCAGGCTCCTGTACCAGACCCGATGCCCGCCGACGATGGCAACTGGCACACTGGAAGCAGAATGCTGACTTTGTATAAAGCAAATTATGTCAATATCAGCAACTGCAATTTTGTCGGCTACAACAAGTATTTGACGACAGGTCAGGATGTCAGATTCTGCGACTACTTTACCTATTACCATAATAGGCAGCAAAAGACCCGCAACGGCATCTTTGTTAAAGACTCAATCAGTCCCACTATTACCTATAATTATATCAGCGAGATGTCCGAAGGCTCCGGCATAAGCATTTATACAGGCTGTCCCAACACCAATGTTTCATACAATCATGTCTTCGGTATGTATACCCATCAGGATGAGCCATATTTCCCGCACAATATGGTGGGAACGTCGAGCTATCATCCGGGTTCAATGATGTCAATCCGGTCATGCCCCATAGTGATTCGCAACAATGTTATACATGATGGCGGCTCACAACTGCTGATGTTTTACGATGATTCCGGTCCTTACAGCGATGTTTTGATGGAAAATAACCTTATATATAGCGGCGGCTTTAGCGATGGGGTAACCTCCGCGTATTTCACAGGCCGAGTGGCATTTTACAAATTTGCTCCGTCCGCAGAACATCCAATTGTGATACGCAATAACACATTTGTAGGACGCGTAGACAGCAGCAGTCTTTCTTTGTCGTCGATTTCATCCCGGTACTACGGCAATACTATTTACAGCTATAGCCCCGTTACCGGCTATGACGGAACAGGACTTACTGTAGTTAATAATATACTGGTCGGACCCTGGACATCTGTCGGCAATGGTTTCCCGCATCCGAGTAAATACCCGAATATGACAGAAGGGTATAATATTATCTGGAAGCGCGACCCTGTTGTAGGAGGCAGTTATCTTAACAACACTGTTTCATATTGGTACACAGGCGGTAAATATCACGGATATCCCTGTCATTTTGAGGATTTGGGAAGCAGTACGCCATCCACTCAGGAATATGTTTACAGCCGTGACGGCGTAACGCAATTTTTTGCAGCCGGCGGAATGCGATTTGGACCAGCAGGCAACTACGCTGATAGAATCAGAGACCGAGCCGGCCAGCTTGATTTCCATCCGGCGGAAGGTTCACCAGCCATAAATGCCGGAACCCCGGACAATCAGCCTGCTGACAGTCTCGGCTCAATCGGTCCTGACGGCTTTATACAAAATAATGGACCTTCACGCAACGTATTCAATCACAGTGCCGGTTGTTATGAATACATTACCAATGATTTATCCTTTGCCCCTATAGGCAATAAGGAAGTCGATGAAGGCTCTACTCTGAGTTTTGCTGTTAGCATTAATGATCCTAATGTGAAACCTGTCATAGAAAACCACACCCTGCCGAGCGAACCAGATTTCACCGATAATATTTTCAGCTGGACACCTACATATGGTGATGCAGGAAGTTACGAAGCTACATTTGCCGCTGAAAATGATATGTTCAGTGACTTTGAGACCATCAGCATCATCGTAAATAATTTTAACCGTTCGCCTGTCCTTGCGGCAATAGGCGATAAGTCGGTAAACGAAGGCAGCCTCTTGAGTTTCCTGGTAAGCGCAACCGATGCGGATGATGATACAATTACATACTCTGCACAAGGCTTGCCAAGTATGGCTGCATTTGCCGACCAAACCTTCAGCTGGACACCAGATTACGGCCAAGCTGGAACTTATCAGATAACGTTTACCGCAACTGACGGTCAGGCACAAAATTCTGAGACGATTAATCTAACTGTAAACGATCTTAATCGGCCGCCTGTGCTGGCGATTATCGGCAATCAGTCAGTGAATGAGAACAGCCTGTTGAGTTTTCAGGTAAGTGCAACTGATGCGGATGACGATGCAATCACATATTCTGCGGAAGGCCTGCCGAGCGGAGCCATTTTCACCGGCCAGGATTTTAGCTGGACACCCGGCTATGACCAGGCTGGAACCTATCAGGTAACGTTTATCGCAACTGACGGCCAGACTCAGGATTCACAGGCTGTCAATCTAATTGTAAATAACGTTAATCGTTCTCCTGCCCTTGCGGCAATCGGCGATAAGTCGGTAAATGAGAACAGCCTTTTGAACTTCCTGGTAAGTGCGACCGACCCTGATGGAGATCCCATCGAATACTCGGCAGAAGGACTGCCGAGCGGTGCGACTTTCACAGGTCAGACTTTCAGTTTGACTCCCACCTACGACCAGGCTGGAACTTATCAGGTAAAGTTTACCGCAACTGATGGTCAGGCTCAGGATTCGCAAACAGTTAATCTAACTGTCAATGATATGAATATACCGATATTTCTGCTTAATGAGAACTTTAATAATGGCACCTTCGCCAGATGGTCAATAATTGACGAAGGCACTAAAGCCGGCCCTTCATCGTGGTCAGCCTCCACAGGAACTATGGTGCAAAAGTCAGATATATACACATTATCGTTCCCAAGTCAGCCCGGCACATACGCACTATATAAAACAGGCGCTACATGGACTAACTACAAAGTCAGCCTGACTATGAAATCCACCGACGATGACGCCATAGGTATTATGTTCCGATACAAAGACAAGAACAACTACTATCGTTTCGCATGGTACAGAACCCGTAATCAGCAGCAGCTGGTCAAGAAATGCAACGGCAGTTTTACCGTGCTCGGTACGAACTCAAAAATACCTTATGTGATAGGCCGAGATTATCAGGTCGACATAGTCGCCAACGGTCCAACTATTCAAGTATTTATCGACAATGTGTTGATACTGCAAAAAACCGATAGCAGCCTTAGTTCGGGCAGCATAGCGCTATATAGCTGGGCCAATGCGGGAAGCTATTTCGACAATATCACTGTACAAAAACCATAAACTTACAGCAACGCAAGAATCTCAACCCGCCGGGTAACTCATATCCGGCGGGTTATAATTTCACAATAATCACAGGACCATCTTACACCAAAAAGCAGTGTCATACTATTTGCCGGGATAACCCTCTCACAATACAAGTTAAGGCAAAATGGCAAGCCCACTAACAGTAAAGAGCTATATCTAAAGGAGTAAAGGCGATAAAAAAAATCCCCAAAAAGTGCAAAATTATGAAAATTTATTATTGATATTTATCCGGTAGTATGGATAAACTTTAGAACTTAGTAGTATAGTCAAGCGTATTTAAGCATAGTTGAAAGTGGATATAAAAAGTCGATAAAAACTTTTTTCATAGATACGGGAGGCAGGTAAGGAATAATGAATACTAAAAAATTAACTTACCAAACAAGTCACCAAATCCACAGAATAGTTTCAGCAGGCTGCATAATAATTCTCACATATCTTCTTGCTCTCGCCGTAAATACGGTAAATGCAGCTACTTATTATCTCGATGCAAGTAAAACTAAATCCGGAAATGGAACAAGCTGGGCAACCGCTTTTAAAACAATAGCCGATGCTCAAACCATCTTGAATGCACGGCCAAACAATGGCTCAGGAGATATCGTCGAGGTCAACTCCGGAAATTATGGCAGTTATATCGAAGCAAATATAGCTCGCACCAACTGGCTTACCTATAAGGCTGCTGCTGGCAGAACTCCTGTGCTGAACAAAATTGACATTCAAAACACTGCAAAGATTAACACGTATCTGAAATTGGATGGATTTAAAGTTCAGGCTCCTGTTCCTAACCCAATGCCTGCTGACGACGGCAACTGGCACAGTGGAAGCAGAATGCTGACTTTGTATAAAGCAAATTACGTCAATATCAGCAACTGCAATTTTGTCGGCTACAACAAGTATTTGACGACGGGTCAGGATGTCAGATTCTGCGACTACTTTACCTATTACCATAATAGGCAGCAAAAGACCCGCAACGGCATTCTTGTTAAAGACTCAATCAGCCCCACTATTACCTATAATTACATCAGCGAGATGTCCGAAGGCTCCGGCATAAGCATTTATACAGGCTGTCCCAACGCCAATGTTTCATACAATCATGTCTTCGGTATGTATACCCATCAGGATGAGCCGTACTTTCCGCATAACGCCGTTGGAACGGAAAATTATCATCCAGGTTCCATAATGTCGATTCGGTCAAGTCCTATTACCATTCGCAACAACATTCTGCACGATGGCGGTTCGCAGGGTATAATGTTCTATAATGAATATCCCCTGACTTACAGCGACGTAAAGTTCGAAAATAACCTCATCTACAACACTGGTTTTTATGACGGCATAACCACATACATAGGACAGAATAAATTCTACAATTTAAACCCATCGGCGGAACATCCGATAGTTTTTCGCAACAACACCTTTATCGGCAAAGTAGTCAGCAGCAAACTCGATAAATACTCTCTTTTAGGCAGATATTACGGAGCGACGGTGGTATTCAGCAGAAATACGCCATCGCCATATACTGCGCGATTTGTAGAAAATAACAATGGTACAGGCTTTACTTTTATCAACAACATTGTGCTTGGCCCATATCCGCTGCCACCGCCTAATGATGATATCTTAAATAAATACATCGAGAACAATAATATTTTCTGGGCCTCGCCAAACTACAGCGACCAATACAAACTTGGAGCAAATACCATTTATGCTGTCTGGCGGACCGGCTCACCATCATACGCCCTGCAGGGCAATCCCTGTTATTTTGAAGATTTGGGGACATCCTGCTCGGCCACAACACAATGGAGTTATGCGAAGAATGGCTATAAACCGTTTTTCGTTAATGGTGGATTCTGTTTTGGTTCGGCAGGTTCTTTCGCCGATAGAGATGCCGACCGCAGCGGCAAACTGGATTTTCATCTGGCAGAAAGCTCACCTGGCGTAAACTCCGGAACTCCTGACAATCAGCCTGCTGACAGCCTCGGAGCAATCGGTTCTGACGGCTTCATACGAAACGATGGACCTTCACGCAACACAGAATATCACAGCATCGGCTGTTATGAATACGCCCCTTCATCTCCAAATAATCTGTCCTTTGCCCCGATAGGCAATAAGGAAGTTGACGAAGGTTCCACTCTAACTTTTACCGTTAATGTCAATGACCCTGATATAAAGACCTTTATAGAAAGACACAATCTTCCGAGCGAACCGGACTTTGCCGATAATATTTTCAATTGGACACCTGCATATAACGATGCAGGAAGTTATGAAGCTACTTTTGCCGCTGAAAATGATATGTTCAGAGACTTTGAGACTATCAGTATTATCGTAAATAATGTTAACCGTTCGCCTGTACTCGCGGCAATAGGCGATAAGTCGGTAAATGAGAACAGCCTATTGAATTTTCTGGTAAATGCGACTGATCCTGACGGCGACTCTATCACATACTCGGCAGAAAACCTGCCAAGCGGAGCTACTTTCACCGGCCAGACCTTCGACTGGACGCCCGACTACGACCAGGCCGGAACTTATCAGGTAATGTTTGCCGCAACTGACGGCCAGGCCCAAGATTCACAGGCTGTCAATTTAATTGTAAATGATATAACAATAGCACCATCTCTATTTCTTAATGAGAACTTTAATAATGGCACCTTCGCCAGGTGGTCAATAATTGACGAAGGCACTAAGGCCGGCCCTTCGTCGTGGTCAGCCTCTACAGGAACTATGGTGCAAAAATCCAATATTTACACAGAATCTTTTCCAAGTCAGCCCGGCACATACGCACTATATAAAACAGGCGCTACATGGACCAACTACAAGGTCAGTCTGACTATGAAATCCACCGACAGTGAATCCATAGGTGTTATGTTCCGATACAAAGACAAGAACAATTACTATCGTTTCGCATGGGACAAGAACCGTAAGCAGCAGCAGCTGGTCAAGAAATGTAACGGCAGCTTTACCGTGCTTTCCACAAAATCAAGAATACCTTATGTAATCGGTCGAGATTATCAGGTAGACATAATAGCCAAAGGTTCAACTCTTCAAGTATTTGTCGATAATGCGTTGATACTGCAAACAACTGACAGCAGTCTCAGTTCGGGCAGTATAGCGTTATTCAGCTGGGCTAATGCGGGAAGTTACTTCGATAATATAGTTGTACAAAAAATATAAACCCCAAAAATGCGGACACCTTTAATAACACGAGCCAGATAGGGAAAAAGTACGGTTTCGTATCCGCACAGTAATAACGCGGTGCCTATTATCACAAAAATAATCGAAGTATTGAATGCCATCCTTCCCGGAGAACTTGTCAGGATAGCTGCGACAGGCGCTTTAAATAAAAGCTGGTCAATGCCAAAATCCCATCCAGATAACTGGCGACTGACGCAAAAATGACGCAGATTGTCATTGCTGATACTATGACGATTGACACTTTTTTGACACCGTTTTCTTACTGCAAATAATATCTCTTCAACTATTAAGGATTCTGTCGACTTTTCCCTGGTCTACATCCATTATGTATTGAATTCCACTGACTGCCGCTGCCTCTTGTGTCAATGCCGCTATGTCGTCTCTGTTCATATGTTCGATACCAAATTTTCGGCTGCCCGCCATTAGCTGACGCAGGCCCTGGGCAAGACGTTCATAATATGTATAGAGTCCCAAGGCACCGGTCGGAAGGTTTTCGAATTCCTTATTTCCCAGTTCCTTTCGGAGCACGCCTGATGTTACAAAAATCTCATCCCGGGTATTTCCAAATCGCTCGATATAAACCGGAACTTGCTGCTCATCTATCGTACGCCCTATCGTTTTACCAACCATAGCAGCGGCGATCGGACCTCTGGCCATTCCTATCAGTTTCACAAATGGCGAACCAAGTGCAAGACCTTTGAAGATTTGGTCTTCGAAAGTAAACCCGCCGGCCAGAGCTAATGCTGGAAGATACGCGCCCTTATCGGCAAGGCGCTTGGCGTAAGTATAAAGAAGCGAGTGCAGATAAACAGGAGGCATACCCCACTCGTTCATCATTCGCCATGGACTCATACCTGTGCCTCCGCCGGCTCCGTCAACGGTCAGAAGGTCAAGTTTATATTTTGAAGCAAACATAATCGCTCTCGCGAGGTCTGCCGGCCGATATGCCCCTGTCTTGAGGAAGATATATTTGGCGCCGGCTTTGCGCAATTCTTCTATTCTTTTGGCAAATGATTCTTCGGTTACCATTCCAACTCTCGAATGTCTTTCAAATTCCTTAAATGCGCCTTTTTCAAAAGCCTTGATTACATCCGGGTCGGTGGGGTTCGGAAGCACTATATAACCACGCTCCTGTAACATTTGAGCCTTTTTAAGGTCTCCGATTTTCACCTCTCCGCCGATATCTTTGGCACCCTGACCCCATTTAAGTTCCACGCATTCGACGCCGAGTTTCTCAATCGCATATTCCTGCACACCCAGCATAGTATCCTCAACATTTGCCTGAACGATAATCGCACCATAGCCATCGTGCTGATGGTCTTTATAAAGTTTAACGCGGCGTTTAAGGTCGTCTGTCTCAACTACACGGCCGTTCTTGAGAATGGATTTTGGGTCCATTCCGACAACGTTCTCGCCGATGGTCAGGCCGGTTCCCGCCAATGCCGAGCCGATAGCCAGGCCTTCCCAGTTGTTTTTAGCAATATTCGTGGAACCAATTCCCGGAATAATCCATGGATAGCGAAACTTTATTTTTTTATCGTGGCCAAATACAGTTTCAAGATTTACCGCCGGAAAGATGGCCTTGTTACTGTCAGCTTCAATACCATAAGCGCCGACTGCGGTGCCCATAATGTTGAAATGTGAATAATCAACAGGATACGACTTCTCGGCAGCGGTAGTAATCATACCGAATGGCTGGGGATAAATGACCTCGTGGCCGCGATAGGCACTCTTGCCGATTTCGCACATACCTATACAGCCGTCCACACAGGTAACACACATTCCTGAAGCGGGCACAACCGAGTTTTCTGTTCTGTTTTTAGTTAAGGTCGCGGCCGTAGCGTTTACTTTTGAAAATGTAAATGACATCTTATTCGACTCCTTTATTTTTTAACCTGTTAATCTTTTTTTATCTCACAAGCTACACAAGGATTCATGTAGCACATCATATCATCGAACTGCTCTTTCTGAACGCAGGGCGGACTTAGATTGGCACAACCGCCGCAGATTGCTTTTTCCGGTTCGTTGTAGGTGCATCGAAGCTGGCAAGCCGGGCAAACATACATACAGCCGCCGCACAGTCTGCAAACATCAGATTTGACGTCGAATGGCGTGCCGATACTTCTCTTTTCGCCGCGATTGCGAAAACCAATTGCCTTAGCCATCATTTGCTCCTGGCATACCCGCACACACAACCCGCAAAGAATACAGTCTTCATATTCCTGTTTGAATCGCTGCTGACGGATTTCGTGGGCCGAGGCAAGGTCCTGAATCGTCTTGGACTGGGGACAGGAGGCCAGGAGAAGTTCGAGTATCATTTTACGAGCCTTTAATACCCTCGTTGAAGCAGTGCGTACAACCAACCCCTCTTCAGCCGGATAAGTGCAGGAAGAGACCAGTTTTGCCTTCGGGCCTTCCCCGATTTCAACAACACACAGCCGACACGCTCCATAAGGCGTCAGGCCTTCCATATGGCAAAGGGTCGGAATAGGAAACCCGAGAAATTTGGCAGCTTCCAAAATTGTGGTGCCTTTTTCAACAGAAACTTCTAAACCATTTATTTTCAATTTTATCATTTCGATGTTCCCTCCACTGCTGCGTATTTATTCTCTTCATTTTTGCCTCTCTGCGTGAATTCGAGGTCGCATCTGAGACATCTTCGGGCTTCACGTTTTGCCTGCTCGACTGTCAGAGGCAGTTCCACTTCCTCGAAGTTTTTCTTTCTCGATTCAGACGCAAGAACAGCGGGTTCTGCTCTTTTGACGGCGTTTTCAAGTTCTTCTTCACCAACCACGGCAGGCTCGATAAATACTTGCGGCAGTTTTATTTTGGGCAGCTCAACAAGTTCTTTGCCTTGCAGATAGCGGTTTATGACTTCGGCCGCTCTTTTTCCTGCTGCAATAGCCTCAACTACAGTGTTAGGTCCTGTTACCAAATCTCCGCCGGCAAAAACTCCTTCTCGACCGGTGCGAAGGGTCTTTGCATCAACTTTTACTCTGCCGCCTTTATCGAGCTCCAAACCCATAGAAGTAAGACAGTCGCTATCCGGCCGTTCGCCGATAGCTGCTATCAGAGTATCCAGAGCAATCGTAAATTCAGAACCGGGTATCGGGACAGGTGTTCGCCGGCCGCTTGAATCAACATCGCCCAGTTTATTTTTGACGCATTTGATATCGACAATATGGCCGTGTTTTGCGTCTATTTTTACCGGCTGAACAAAAGTTTCTATTTTTACGCCTTCGGCCTGAGCCGCTTTGATATAGCGAATCCCTACCGGCGAGACGAGCGTTTCGAGTCTTATACCTTCCTCTATAGCGGCTTCGACTTCTTCTGCGTAGGCAGGCATTTCCTGACTTGTTCGGCGGTAAAGCATCGTTACGCTTTTGACGGCTTTTTGACGCATCGCCACTCTGGCGGCATCGACCGCAGAATTACCGCCTCCGACTATACCTACGTGACCTTTGGCTAACTCCTCGCCCCTTAAATTGAAGGCCTTTAGGAAATCCATTGAAGAATACACTCCCTTAGTGTCTTCTCCTTCAAGGTCCAATCGCCAGCTTTTATCTGCTCCTATCGCAAGGAAAACCGCACTATAGCCGCCCTTAAGAAGTTCATCGATAGTTACGTCTCGACCTAACGCGGTATCATACCTGACATCAATATTTTCATCATCAAGAAGCAGGTCTATCTCTTTGCGAGCCACGTCCCGAGGCAGACGATAGGCTGGTATGCAGCTAAGAAGCATTCCGCCCGGCTCTTTGCCCGCTTCAACAATTGTTACTTTATAACCGAGTAGGGAAAGATAATGAGCAGCAGAAATGCCGGCAGGACCTGCACCCACAACAGCTACTTTGCGTTGTTTTTGACCATTGAGCTTTGTCCTGACAGGTTTATAAACCGACGGAGAAATACGGTCTGTGATAAATCTTTTCAATATTCGGATAGCAATGGCTTCATCCCCGCTGGCAGCCAAGTTACATCTGGATTCGCAATTGCGGCCGCAAACTCGGGCACAAGCCGACGGGAATGGGTTGGCCTCTCTTATAACCTTGTATGCTTCTTCATATCTACCCTTTTCTATCAGGGCTACATAACGCCAAACTTCAGTGCCCAGCGGACAAGCCGCCTGACACGGAGCACCTACTAATTCTTTACAAACAAAAGAATCACACTTTTTATCGACTACATGCCGATGATACTCATCTTGAAAATAATGGAGAGTACTCAGAACGGGATTCGAGGCCGTCTGCCCAAGGCCGCACATCGTTGTGTCCTTTACAGCCTCAGCCAACTCTTTCAGAAGGTCCAAATGCTCAGGCGTTCCCTTACCTTTTGAGATATCATTGAGGATTTCGTGCATTCGCTGCGTCCCTTTTCGGCAGGTAAAACATTTGCCGCACGATTCATCCTTTAGAAAATTCATAAAATATTTTGCGACATCGACCATACAGGTATTCTCATCCATTACAATCATGCCGCCGGAACCCATAATTGAACCAGCCTTGGTTAAGCTGTCATAATCAACCGGCAAATCAAACTTATTAGCGGGAATACAACCACCGGATGGGCCGCCTGTCTGGACAGCCTTTATCTTGGCTTTGCCAACCGGCCCGCCGCCGATGTCGTAAACAATATCCTTGATGCTTATACCCATTGGAACTTCGACGAGGCCTGTGTTCTTTATTTTGCCTACAAGACTGAATATCTTTGTGCCGCTGTTTCTCTCGGTGCCTATACTTGCAAACTTTTTGGCTCCGAGTCTGAAAATAAGCGGAATGTTTGCCCAGGTCTCAACGTTATTGATTGCCGTAGGTTTGCCGTTAATGCCTTTCTGTACGGGAAACGGCGGCCTTTGCCGCGGCTCGCCCATTTTCCCTTCGATAGAACGTATTAATGCTGTTTCCTCGCCGCATACAAATGCACCGGCACCTTTGACAACTTTGATATCAAATGAAAAATCAGTTCCGAGGATGTTTGCTCCCAAAAGACCATGTTGTTTCGCTTGTTTTAGCGCAATGTTTAAATGTTTGACGGCAATCGGATATTCATTACGAACATAGACTATACCTTCCGTAGCACCGGTTCCGTAGGCTCCGATTAGCATACCTTCAATAATACTGTGTGGATTTCCTTCCAGAACGCTGCGGTCCATATAAGCGCCGGGGTCGCCCTCATCGGCATTGCATACAAGAAACTTGCCGCGGCCGGTCGGTTGTTTCGCCAACAGCTCCCATTTTAATCCTGTGGGAAAACCGCCGCCGCCCCTGCCCCGCAATTGCGAACTCTTTACTTGCTCTACTACCCACTGGGGATTTTGTTTCGACAATACTTGTTCAAGAGCAGTATAGCCCTCCTGGGCGATATAGTCGTATATCCTAATTGGGTCTATTTTCTGGTTCATACCCAATATGCTGCGATGCTGATTCTTGAAGAACGGGATGTCGTCCCGGTTGTAATATTTTTCCTGTGTATTGGGGTCTTTATACAATAAATCCTCGACATATTTATTCGCAAGCAGCGCCTCAATAATTCTCGGGATATCATTAAGTTTTACCTGCGAGTAAAATGCCTGCTGCGGCTCAGTTAAAATAAAAGGCCCCATCTCGCAGAAACCATGACAGCCTGTAACCCGAAGTCCTATTTTCCCTGACAGGCGTTTTTCAATAATATATTTCTTTGCTACCCGAATAATACCGTTTGAACCGCTTGCCTGACAGGCAGTTCCGGCACAAATTACGATGCGCGGTTTGTTTTTATCATCAGCGTTAAAAAGTACGCTGCGTAATTCCTTTAACTCGTTTATAGAAGTTAATCTTGGCATCTTGCTACCTTAACTAAACCAAATCCAGCATATGATTCTTACATCCGCGGCGCGAACAAATTTGAACTGTGCCGCCGCCATTAACAGACATCGGTATCATTGGTGCTCCGCAATCCGAGCAATCTGACGTACTTTTAATTTCAGTATCGCAATGCGGACAAATGAAACTCGCAACCGTTCCTTGGGGTATTTCAAATTCCGTGGAAATATTAAAACTGCCATACAAACTCGACAGTCTCAACTCGCCTTTTTTCCCATCCACTGCAACATTTACCTTGAGCGAAGGATAACCGTCGATGACAACAATTTCATCTCTGAAACTGCGGCCGCAATGGGGACAACTTACATCAATAGGAAATATTCGTTCATCCTTACCAATGTCCAATTTGTCAAATCCTTCCCGTGCTTTTTCCAGCAGTTGTTTAACCTTCGACCTTCTTACTTTGGAGAAATAATGGCCGTCAATAACAACTACAGGCCCCAAAGCGCAGGCACCCAGGCAATTTACCGTTTCCAGTGTAAATTCATTATCCGCGGTTGTCTGCCCCGCTTTGACGCCGAGCTGCTGCTCAAGTTCTGCCACGACCCTTGGAGCCCCTCTGACATGACAAGCCGTGCCAAGACAGGCGCAAACAAGATGTTTGCCCTTAGGCTTCAAACTGAAAAATCTGTAAAACGTCGCAACGCCGTATATATCAACCAGAGAACGGTTGGTTTTTTCGCCTACTATTCTCAGAGCCTTTTCAGGAAGATAACCATATTTTATCTGGATATCTTCGAGAATTGCGATGAGTCCGCCCCTGTCGTCACTGTGCTTATCGAGAATGGTCAGGATATCCTTTGAATTTATGTTGTCGGGTGTGCGGTTATTAACTTTTTCTGAAACAGCGGCTTTTTGCTGCATTATTGGTACTCCTCACAATGCCAAATACCTCCCTCGGGTTTTGGAAATCCGCAGGTTTTATAGTTTTCACAATCGCTGCACAATCCTTTGAGTCCGGATGTGCCTTTTTCTTTATTAAAATGGGAGTCTATAATCTTTTTATGCGGCAGTTCCTCAATCTCAAATTCTTCACAATATAATGAGGGTTTGTCGGGGTCTTTGGGGAAAGTACAGGTGGGGGCATTCTTACAGTTGGCACATAGACTAATTCGCCTTATATATTCCGTCACGACCTTTTCCTTAAATCGTAGTCCCATAACCATAAAGCAAAAAATGTGCCGATTATTAATACATAAATAGCGGGTTCAGGGCTAACTGACGTATAGTTAATGTGTTACAAAAAAACGCTTTTAAAAGTAAGCCGTGAATTTTATGGAGATTTGACGGGGAAATTTGCACCACTGGGGAGAATTTACCCAGCATTGGGCTGTCGTTAAGCCTCTTTCTTTTTAAGTTTTTCTCGCAGGGTTTTGCGGTCTATGCCGAGTATTTGGGCGGCCTGAGTTTTATTATTTTTTACGCTTGCCAGAACATTGTTGATGTATTCGGCTTCAGCATCGGCAAGTGTACAGGTAAATCCCGTTTTACAAAGCGCCGAGAAACGCATAAGGTACGGCAAGTCGGATACATCTATAACATCGCCGTCCGTCATTATAACAAGCCGCTGCATTACATTTTCCAGCTCCCGTACATTTCCGGGCCAATCGTAATTGCAAAGACTCTGTATCGCCTCATCTGAAAGACGAGGAGAGGTTATGCCGTGCTCAGTAGAAAACTTGGCTATAAAGTGACGGGCTAATAACAAGATGTCATCGCCTCTTTCTCTCAAAGGCGGCATAAAAATCGTAATGACATTAAGACGATAGAATAAATCTTCACGGAAAAGTCCTTTTTTAACTAAGCCGCTCAAATCTTTATTGGTTGCCGCCAGAACTCTGACATCCACTTTCCTCGTCTTGGGCGAACCTACCATACAAACTTCTTTATCCTGAAGCACACGTAGAAGCTTGACCTGCATAGACATACTCATATCGCTGATTTCATCGAGGAAAATCGTACCGCCGTCGGCGGCATGAAAAAAGCCTGCTCGCGATTCGATTGCCCCTGTAAAAGAACCTTTTATATGTCCGAAAAGTTCGCTTTCAAGAAGCCCCTCCGGAATACCTCCGCAATTGACCGCAATAAAAGGCGCCGATGACCGCGGCCCGCTGTAATGAATAGCCCTCGCCGTAAGCTCTTTGCCGGTGCCGCTTTCGCCTGTTATAAGTACTGTCGCACAAGACGATGATACTTTACTTATAGCCGTGAAAACTTTTCTGATGGGTTCGCTATTTCCAATAAGACCCGTATGCTCGGTTATCTGTCTGCAGGACGAGCCGTTGCCGGTTTTGCGAAGTCTTACTCTGCTCAGTACACGCTTCACGGCAGACAAAAGTTCGTCATCGGTAAATGGTTTGGGCAGAAATTCCTTAGCGCCGGTTTTGACCGCTTCGACAGCTCCTTCAATAGATGGATAGCCGGTAATCATAATTATATCGGTATTTTTGAAGTTTTCCCGAATATGTCGTATCAAATCCATACCGCCGACTTTGGGCATTTTGAGGTCTGTAATAACCAAGTCCAATTCTGTTTTACTGAGAATTTCAACAGCCCCCTGTACACCGGACGCCGTGAAAACTTTATATCCGGCAGCCGTCAGATTTCGGTTCAGAACTTCTACCGTAGCTGCAGAATCATCTACAACCAGGATACTTTCCTTTTGAAGCGATGATGACATATTAGCTGCTTTCCCTGACTTTCCGTGATTTGTTTATGGGCAGCCGAATTTCAAAACGCGACCCTTTACCGACTTTACTTTCGACATTAATCATACCGCCGTGTCCGGTAATGATTCCATATACCACCGATAAACCCAGACCTGTTCCGCAACCGATATCTTTGGTCGTAAAAAACGGCGTAAATACATTATCAAGAACCTCCTTGCTCATACCGCCGCCGGTATCTTCCACAATCAGAAAAACATACCGACTGTTAAATTTCGTCTGAATCGTAATCGTACCTTCTCCTTTTATGGATTGCAACGCATTAACAACGAGATTTACCAGTACCTGATTTAACTGTATAGGGGCGGCAATAATCTCCGGCAAATTTGGAGAAAGATTACGAACAAGCTCTACTCCTTCTTTGGCACATCTGGCCTCGAAAAAATATAGCCCGTTTTTTATCACGTCATTAAGGTTAACAGGCTTCTTTTCGGGCGGTACCTGCCGGGCAAAAACCAGAAGTTTCTGGATAATCTCCCTTGCGGCCAAAGATGCTGATTCTATCTTTTCTATATCCTGCCTGGCGGATGCGGGAATTCCGGCAGTTTTTTTTACCAACTGGGCAAAGCCCAAAATATTGCCAAGAGGTTCATTTAATTCGTGCGCCACCCCTGCGGCAAGCATTCCCACTGTGGCCAGCCGGTCAGAATGTCTTAGCTGAACATAAAGTTTCATTTTATCATCTTCCGCCTGTTTATGTTCTATGATAAGAGCTATCTGGCGGGCAATCTCGTCTAATAAACTTCGTTCTTCCTTAAGGAACGGCCCTTCATCAAGTTCTGGCTTCTGTTCGGCGTACCCAATTTCAACGCAGCCTCTTGATTTGCCTTCAACAGAAATATCCGCAGATTGTTTCTGGTAACAGGCTGGAAAGTTACCAGTCGCGTAACAAACTCCATCCAAATGAAGTCGAACTAATGTTATTTCCGGATACTGCCAGGCCAGAGGAAGAATCCCAACAACACTCCGAAGAATATCTGCCAGCGGTTTGTCCGGCTGCCTTGCAATCTGCGCGATACCATAGAGACAGGTTAATTCCTTAACGCGCTCGCGCAATGCAATCTTCTCAGATTGTGATAATTGACCTTCTGTCATCAATCCCTCTGGACAAAAACACACACAATCAGCGTTCCAGGAAAGACTCTTCTTTGCAACATTATATTATATCTATATTTATGTATGTTTGTCAATGTTTACAATTGACCCGGCAAGTGTCTATGAAGTGCTAAGAAATTACCTCATCTTCAAACGAGGCTTGAACTTATGAATCTATGAACTAAAAAGAGCTGCCAAATAAAAATATTTTACAGCCCTTTGATTTTGAAACGATGCCGAAGCAGCTCGAACCCTCACCTTTCGTATCGACAGGTTTATTTTTAGATTAAAAACAAATGGAGCCAACAAGATTCGAACTTGCGACCTCTTGCATGCCATGCAAGCGCTCTCCCAACTGAGCTATGGCCCCGTATCAAAAACCATAATAACACAAAAAAGCCCCGTTTGCAAGGTCAGCCCTTGTGTTTTTTAAGCCAGTCCTTCACCCAATTTGCAGCCTCCTGTTTGGCGATAATCCTTTCGCAAAGCTGTTCGATATAAAGCTCTTTCGAAACAAGCCCTACCTGTGGACCGGGTTTAGCTCCAAGATGGATAATTTCATGGCCGTTAAGCAGAGGTTTAGGCTTTAATTCCTTACCTGCCAAAGCTTTCGCTCGTTTTCGAACCGCCGAAAGTGCCGAAAGGCTCTTTTTTTCAGTCTTTTGTATCGCTTTTTGCAGCAAATACAAATCCTCAAAATAAGGTCCCGCAACAATCATCTTAAGCTGGGCAAGAGACAATTCGCCCAATAAATAATCCCTTTTTTCGAGTAGGAATCTTATATACTTCAACTGATTTCGGCTGAGCTTTAAAATTTCCAGATTTTTCATTGCCTCGCCGCTATCGCAGCCTGCAAAAGAAGCGGCGACGGCAAGTTCGAATGTTATTTGCTTCGGCAAAAAATCAAAAACTTTTACAGCGAATTGAGCTTTTGATTTGCTCTTGAAAATCGGAAAAATCTGTTTCGCAAGACCTGTTTCGTTCAGCAGTTTTACGCTTTTTTTCCGTTCCGAAGCCGCGAAAAGCGATTCAAGCTCCATAGCGATTCTTTCGCCGCTGATTTTTACAATATTCGCAGAGTATTTTTTTACCGCGTTTAAAGTGTTCTTCTCAACCTTAAAATCGAGCTGAGCGGAAAAACGAACCACCCTTAACATTCTAAGATAATCTTCGCCGAACCTTTCAGCAGGTACACCTATGGCTCTTATAGTTTTTCTTTTTAAATCTTCCCTGCCGCCGACATAATCAATAACCTCTTTTTCCAGCGGGTCGTAAAACATACCATTTATCGTAAAGTCCCTTCGCAGGGCATCTTCTTTTGCGGATGTAAAACTCACTTTGTCCGGCCGTCTGCCGTCACTATAACCTGTCTCGGTCCTGAATGTGGCGACTTCAATCTGATGGCTGTCCACAAGAACGATAATCACACCGAACTTTGCGCCGACTTTAATTGTCCGCTGAAAAAGCCTGCAAACCTCGGCAGGTTTTGCGCCGGTAACGACATCGTAGTCTTTGGGCTTTTTGCCGCAGAGCATATCGCGCACGCAGCCGCCTGCCAATAAAGCCTCAAAACCCGCTTTACGCAGTCTGCGAATTATCTGTATCGCTGCCTGTTTGCTGGTCATATTTTTTTAAACGCCAAAAATGCTACCGCCATTGAACTCCATACTCGCCTGTCAATTATCCTTAAAGATCCGTAACTGTCGAGAAGATTTATCTTTTCCTCCGTTCTGACAATAACAAGCCCATCATCGGTTATCTGCTCCGGCAGAAGTTTTAAAAGCCCTGCCAGGCGGGATTTTTCGCTCGTTTCACTGCTCATCACATAAGGCGGGTCAACAAAAACCAGCGAATATTTCGACCCGTCTGCCGCCGGCGGTGCCCCAACCCTAAATACGTCTGCATTGGCAACACGGGCCTGTGAGACAAAACCGGCTTTGGCAATGTTCTTTTTGAGAATCTCGACTGCACTTCTGTCTTTATCGACAAAAATAGCGCCCGCCGCACCTCTGCTTAACGCCTCAAGACCGAACGAGCCTGTACCGCAAAACAAATCAGCGACAAACCGGCCTTCAATTAAATTATACTTGTATAGCACATCGAATATAGATTCTTTAACACGGTCGGTTATCGGCCGGGTATCGTTGCCTTTCGGCGGCAATATCGTCATTCCTCTTTTTGTGCCGGAAATTATCCGCATACCAATTCCGCCTCAAGACCCAAATCTTTTATCATTCGCAAATCTTCCTCTACCGCCCTGCCTGCCGTTGTAAGATAATCGCCGCTGATTATCGACGTCGCTCCTGCGTAAAAAATCCAGCTCTGCATATCACGCAGATTGAGCTTCCTGCCGCCAGCCGCTTTTATATGAACCTTTGGCAAAATAAAACGATATAAGGCAATCAATTGCAGAATTTGACGCGGCTGCATCGTCGGCATATCCGCCAAAGGTGTGCCGGCTATCGGATGCAGAAAATTCATCGGCACCATATCAACGCCAAGTTCTCTTATCTGCAATGCCATATCGATTCTATCGGAATCATTTTCACCTATACCGAATAAACCTCCTGTACATAATCCAAGTCCCGCCTTTTTAGCCGCTTTTACAGTCTCGATGCGTGAATCGTAATCATGCGTTGTTACAATATTCTTGAAATTATTTCGCGAAGTCTCAAGATTATGATTATACCTCGACAGTCCTGCCTTAGCCAAACGCTGGGCCTGTTTATAATCGATTATTCCAAAACCTCCGCAAACGCCGATGCCGACTTCGTTTTTGATTTTGGAGATTAGTTTTTCAAGTCTTGCCAGCTCTTCTTCGTTGATGGTCTTTCCGCTGTAAACTATGCCAAAGTTCGGCACTCCCAATTTTTTCGCTTTTCTTGCGGCACTGATAATTTCTTCGTCTGTTAAAGTTTTGACTTTTGTATAAGCCGTATTATGTCCCGCCGATTGTGCGCAGAATTTACAATCCTGGCTGCACCCGCCGAGCCTGCCGGGAATTATCGAACAAACTTTTACCTTTTTGCCGAAAAATTTTTCGCGTATTCGATTCGCCCAGTACAGCAGGTCATCGAAATCTTCATCGCCGAGAGAAAAAATATATTCTATTTCTGCCCTGTCGATGATTTTGCCGGCAAGTATTTCTTTCGCAATTTGAGCGACCTTGTCGTTCACAATCTAACCTTTCTGCAAATCAATTCGTCCGCGTCAATAACACAATTTTTATAAAATTCCGCGGACAAATGCACGGTTTGCCATTTTTTACTTCGGCCGGTCGCCCCCCTTTGATAATCGCTAAGTCTAATGGCTACAAAGACATACCTTCCGCCGAGATATTCATAAATTTCTCTGCCATCGGTATCGACGTCGATATTTTCAAGATCGTAGGCGAAGACAAATAATCCCTGATAACAGCTGCCGAATATCTTAACCCAATTCTCAAGCCCCCTGACATCATCAAGAGTCACCCAGTTCGGCAGGCTTCCAAAAGCAGTAAAAGTTTTTCCTGAAAATTTTCGTCCCTTTATCTCCGCAATATAAGCGTTTGAGTCAGGTGCGTAAAAAAGGAAATCGAAACTCTTGATTTTACTCCTCGAAAACGCTGTCCTTTTTTGCTGGTCGACCAGAAGATATTGGACACCGTTATCTTTCAGCCAGCTCTCGAAGGCCCTTTCGTAATGATTACTGCCAATTGACGCCATTGATTCTACCTAAAGCCGGCCGAAAAAATCGCTGACACTAACAGCACTTTGCTCCCCACTGTCCATATTTTTAATCACGAGTTGTTTTTTCTGCGTGAATTCTTCGCCGAGGATTACGCACATAGCCGCATTAACCGCAGAAGCCTGCTTTAATTGTTTGCCCAATGAGCCGCCTTTATAACCGAAGTCGGCTTTGCGTCCGGCCCTACGAAGCCTGGCAATAACTTTTAACGATTCGTTTTGCAAAGATTCATCGGCAAAGGCGACAAAATATTCGATATTATCCTTTTCGGAAATATTTTTGAATATTCCCTTTTCCTCAAGCACAATCCCGAGAACACAATCGCCCATACCCATACCGGTAGCACTGATTTTCTGTCCGCCGAAATCCGCCAGCAGATTATCGTACCTGCCGCCGCCGCAAATCGCCCGCAATTGCTCGGATTTGTCGTAAATCTCAAACACTATACCCGTATAATACGCAAGCCCCCTGACAATACCGATGTCGAATTTGCAAAATTCAGAAATGCCCATTATATTAAGGTAATTAAACAGTTTTTTGAGTTCTTCTATTGCCCGATTTGCGTTTTCGTCGGCCCCTGCGAAATCCTCAAGCTGCACCAAAGACTCAACCGTCATAAGTTTTTGCACTTTTTGACGCTTACTCGAATCGGAAATTGCCTCTTCGAGCATTTTTTCGAAAGTCTCCGCCGGCACTTTGCTTTTCTTGTCGAGAATACCGTAAACTTTTTCAAGCTGCCGCTCTTCTATTCCGAAATATTCAAGCAGTGCCGCCATAAGCCTTCTACTTGAAATCCTAACGACTACATCATTGCTTGTAAGGCCGGTTTGCATAAGATAATCAACCGAGCAGAAAATAACCTCCGCATCCGCAAGGCAGTCGTCAACGCCGATGATATCGATATTCCACTGGAAAAATTCCCTGAGCCTGCCCTTTTGGGGTCTTTCAGCCCTGCAAAGCCGGGGAATAGAAAACCACTTTATCGGTCGTGGCAGAGCATTTATTCTCTGGTTGACCATCCTGGCAAGAGTTGGCGTAATTTCAGGACGGATTGCGAGCATTCTTCCTCCGCGGTCTTCGAACGCGAAAAGCTGAGATGAGATTTCATCGCCGCTTTTGAGCTGGTACATTGCCAAGTACTCAAAAATCGGCCCATCATACTCGGCAAAACCGTTGCGCAGCGATACCTGCTTCCAGAGGTCGGCTATAAAGTTGCGCTTGGCCATATCCTCAGGATAAAAATCCCTTGTCCCTTTTACCGATTGAATATCCATATATAGTATCCAAATAAATGAAACCGTAATTATAGAGCAACTTATAGAAACCGTCAACAAGCTCTATGCCGGCAATAATTTAACGAAGACATGCTAAAAACAGCTATTTCGTCAAAAAACCCAACATCCATATTGACAACAACTTATATTAGCGTAAAATAGGTAGCTTCAAATCAGCCTGAGCCTTTGCGGCGGGTCTTAGACCGCAGATAGTAACTGTCATAACTGTTTGTACAGCAAGCGGTTATAAACTGGAGTGTAGAATGTCTGATAAAACACAACCAATTGACAGCCAGGTACATTTAACAGTTGAGCCGGAGATCAACAGGTACTTCAAGGCTGCCATAAAAGCCCAGGCAAGCGACCTGCATTTAAAAGTCGGCCATTCGCTGAAATTACGTGTCAACGAGGACATAAAAGACACAACAGCGGAAGTAATGACCCAGGAAAGAATTGAAAAACTCGTTTTTGAGATACTAAATGATAAACAGAAACAGTTTTTTATGGAACACGGAGCACTCGATTTTGCCTACGAAGTCGGCCAGTCCGACAGATTTAGGGTCAATATCTTCAGACAACGGTCCAAAATCAGTCTGTCGGCAAGAAGAATAATTTCGACAATTCCTCCTTTTGAATCACTCAATCTGCCGCCTATGGTTAAGACTCTCGCCGAAAAATCACACGAGGGACTGATTCTGGTTACCGGCCCTGGCGGTTGCGGAAAAAGTACCACGATAGCCTCGATGATTAACCATATTAACAACACCCGTTCCTGTCATATAATTACTATTGAGGACCCGCTTGAATTTATCTATGTCGACAAAAAAGCAATCGTTTCGCAGAGAGAAATCGGCATTGACGTCAGAGACTACGATGATGCCTTAAAGTCATTGATGAGACAGGACCCTGACGTAGTTCTCATCGGTGAATTGAAGGAAAAAGAAACTTTAACAGCGGCAATAAGGGCCGCAGAAACAGGCAAGCTGGTCTTCGGCACACTACACGCTGCGAATGGAATACAAGCTATACAGAGGATCGTTGATTTGTTCCCACAGGAAGAAAGAAGCCTCGCCAGACAGACGCTTGCTAACGTCCTCAGGGCTGTTATAAGTCAAATGCTTCTATTGGGAACAAAAAAAGATACTCCAAGAGTACCTGCCGTTGAAATACTCATTGCTACGCCGGTTGTAAGAAACCTTATAGCCGAAGGGCATGAAAACGATATTAGCGGCATTATAAAAACAAGTGAAAGCGAAGGAATGCTGGACTTTATCGAAAGTCTCAGAACTCTTGTCGAAAGTGACCGGATTGACCTCAAGACCGCTCTGCAGTACGCACCTAATGTCGAAGAATTAAAAATGGCTCTTAAAGGTATAAGGGCCAGAGGCTAAAGTGATATTCTAAGGAAAGATACCGGAGTAGCCGATGCCGACAATTACAGCAGCAATTCAGATGGGTTTTTATATCTCGCCTGTCAAACTGGTCGTTTTCGTATGCGGATTTCTTGCGTGGCTGCCGCTGTTGAAATGGGTAAATCAGGACGCCATCAAGGTCCGAACAATGGTGCAAAACTGGACCATAGCCATTTTTGTGGCGGGTGCCGCAGGTCTTCTTATCTGGCTTATGATACCGCTTTTCATAATCGGGCTGCCGATGTATATAATTGCCGTCGGTACAACCGCGATAGTATATGTTATGCACCGAAACAGTATCGTCGATGTATATCAAAAAGTGCTTACGACAGAGCACATCAAAAGTCTATTTGTAAATGAGCAGAAACAAGTTGAGAAAATCACAAAGGGTCTTGTCTTCATTACGGCCAACAAAAATAAGGCCCCCGTCCCGCAGACCAAAACTCCTGAATTTTTCGGTTATAAAACTTCGCAGGAGTTCTTCGACGACGCTATATGGCGAAGAGCGGAGTATGTCCTGCTTACACCGGCTGACCAGCAGTATAATGTCCAATTTATAATCGACGGTGTCGTAGAAAAACAACAGCCGAGAGGCAGAGAGGAAATCGAATTTTTTATTCGGTATTTGAAAAATCTTGCCGACCTCGATATCGAAGAGCTTCGCAAACCGCAGAAAGGCAGATTTACCGTCCAAAAGGACGGAAAATCCTTTGGATGGGAAGTTTCAACAGCAGGTACCACTGTGGGCGAACAGGTAAGGCTTAAATTCATATCGGATTATAGCTTTAAAATGCTGCCGGACATGGGATTAATGCCTGACCAGCTCGAAAAATTACAGAGTGTTGCCAAGGGGCCGAAAGGCGTATTTATCGTAACAGGCCCAAAAAAAAGCGGCGTAACTACAACGTTTTATTCGCTTATTCGTAATCATGACCCGTTTCTGCACAACATTAATACCCTCGAAAAACGGCCTGCAGGGGAAGTCCAGAATATAACACAGAATGTTTACTCTCTTAGCGATACGGGAACAATCAGTTACACTAAAAAATTTCAATCAATACTGAGAACCGGCCCGGACATTGTAGGCGTAGAACACTGCGAGGAAAAGGATATCGCGAAACTCGCCTGCTCGGCGGCACATGACGGCAAAATGGTCTACGCGACATTCGAGGCGGCAAGTGCAATTGAGGCTCTGGGCAAATGGATTAATTTCGTCGCAGACAAAAAAACTGCCATTGACTATCTTGTAGGCATAAGCAACCAGAGACTTGTCAGAAAATTATGCGAGCAGTGCCGCCAGCCCTATGAACCAAACAAAGAACTTCTTCGCAAACATAACATTCCAGCAGATAAAATCACGGCATTTTATCGCCCCGGAGAGGTCCAGCACACCAGACGAGGCAAATCCATTATATGCCCGCACTGTCAGGGTACAGGTTTTTATGGCAGGACAGCAATCTTCGAGGTGATTATTCTCGATGACGAGATAAAGCAGCTCCTCAAACAGGCAAAGAGCATTAATGATATCGGAAGCATATTCAGACGGGCAAGGATGCTTTACCTGCAGGAACAGGCCATAAGGAAGGTTGCCGAAGGAGTAACTTCCATAAACGAAGTCATCCAGACCCTTTCCGGACCTCGTGAAGCCGCCCCAAAAACACAGGCAAAAACTTAAAAGCGGAGAAAAAATGCTTACGGAACTTATTGTTATTATAGTAATACTTGCGACTATCGGTTTTGTCTATCTTAAAGGTTCGGTTGTAAAAGCATTCCTGCTTTTGATAAACGGACTTATTTCCTCAACCGCCGCTTTCGCTTTTTTTGAAACGGCAGGACGAATAATACTCGGTTACGGCTACGGCGGACAATGGGTATTCGGCGGCAGTTTCATCTTTATTTTTATTCTTGTTTTTGTATTATTGAACGCCATGGCAAACAAACTTGCGCCGACAGATATCTATTTCGGCGACTTCCCTGACAGGGCTATCAGGTCTTTTATCGCAATATTTGCGGGTCTTATCATCGCAGGAGTTATTCTCATAGCAGCCGCTCTGATGCCGATAGGAACTAAATGGCCTTATGAACGCTTTAATCCGCAAAATAAAAATATCAGCTCATCAGAACCAGAACCTGACAAAAAACTGATTTTAAATGCCGATGGCTTTACCGCAGGTATAGCCTCATGGTTCAGTCGCGGGCCAATGAGCGGCAAAAAGAGTCTTGCGGTATTTCATCCCGACTTCCTCAACGAAATACATCTAAATCGTATCGGACAGGACAAGAATAATCTTACCATCGCAGGCCCCCAGGCCATTCAGGTAAAGGCCGCATGGGATGCTAATACTGAAATTCTATCCGCCTCCGATAACACACCGTTGAGCCCGGGTTCGGGAAAAAAAATTGTTATCGTTCAGGCCGGAATAAGCAGTGCAAGTATAAAAGATGGCGGAGCAATGACAAGAGACTTTTCGATCGTTTTTACGATGGGCCAAGTGAGACTATTGTGCAAAAATAAGGGTTCTGATGACAATCTCACCGGCAGTGCTGAAATTGTCTACCCGGCTGGTTTTATCAGAAATGGAAACATTGCCGAGCGTAAAAATATTACAGATGAGATTAAGGTGGCCGTAGCAGAATTTTCGGGCGGTATGAAATGGTATGATTTTATCTTTTACATTCCCGCCGATACCGTCCCTGTAATGCTGGAGTTCAAACTGAATGCCGCTGCTGAGATTGGAAGACTGGTCAGTGGGGATAAAATACCCGCCCCGTTATAAACTTTGTACGGGTCAAGTATTAGGTTCAGGATATGTAAAAAGAGGATTTGTATATTTTAAAACTTCTGCCTGCCGGCTATTTTAAGCTTCCACAAGCTGCATTTCCCGGGTGTCGGCTTCCATAAGATTGTCGAGGTATTTACTCAGGTCTGAAATAGAAAAATGAGCAAGAAATTCAGGCTTTGCGCTCTTGTTAATCTGGCAGATAAAATCAATTATTTCCCGCTTACTCATCTTTGTATCTCCAAATACCAAATCATTTTTCAGCTATTTAAATATCGGAACAAAGGGTAATTTTTCTTTAAGCCCGAAAAAAAACACTTCTAACGCCCTATAACAGGAGATACTATATATCGGCCGGACAATAAATTTTTTACATTATATAGTTGCACTTTCCAGCCCGATTTGTATCATTAATACGTGTCCTATAAAAATGGCGTCGGCGGGCAACAAGGCTTCATAAAAAATTTTGCAATTATATTCAAATTTTCATTTTATTTCATCCGTCCTCCGGACACCGAGACTTATATTTGTCGCAAGTGTTTTTATGTTTGAACTTAATGACAATGCGTACAATCGGTCTTTAAGCCCCGAAATGCCCAAATTCAAACTTTGGTCGTCTATGGGGCTGCTGCTCACTTATAAGTGCTCCGCTGCTTGCGCCTTTTGCTATTATAAGTGCAATCCCCAAAAAGCAGGTCTTATAAGCATCGAAAACGCTATCGCCGCCTGGAAAGGTTTAAAGACTATCTCCGGCGAATCCGCCAAAATACACATCACCGGCGGTGAACCGTTTTTGTACTGGGAGCACCTTGTCAAACTGCTTGAAACCGCCGCAAATCTTGGACTCGGTCCCGTTGATATGGTAGAAACCAACGGTTCATGGGCGGACAACAAAGCTGACATCACCGACAAACTCAAATTCCTTGATTCCCATAACGTCAAAAAGCTGAAAATAAGCTATGACCCCTTCCATGCCGAATTCGTGGATTACAATAAGGTAAAACTGCTCTATGAAACGGCCTGCCAAATCCTCGGCTCTCAACGGGTGCCCGTCCGCTGGCAGGAATACATCCAAAAAGACCTGTCAATTAAAGACCTTTCTGAAGAAGAAAAAACCGCATTGTTTATAAATTCTGTCAAAGAACATCCCTGCCGTTTCACCGGCCGGGCAGCCGATAAAATTGCGCAAGTTCTTGCAGATAAAGAGGTTGAGAAGATAGCCGAAAACTCCTGCCAGAATGCCTTTCTTGGCGCTAAAGGCATTCATATCGACCCTTATGGAAACATCTTCAGCGGAACCTGCAGCGGCATAATTATTGGAAATATAAACGAAAAACCTCTTGAGCAAATCTGGCAGGATTTTAATCCAACCAAAGAAGATGGGATAAACGTACTATTCAATAGCGGCCCGGCGGGTCTGCTCGAAAAAGCGACTAAACAAGGATACAAAAAAAGCCGATTATATGTAGGTAAGTGCCATTTATGCACGGCTTTACGTCAATTTTTCTTTGACAAAGGCCTATTGCTCAAGATAATTGGCCCAAAAGAGTGCTACACGTAATAATTTTATGGAAGTGTAATGAGCGAAACGAATTACGACTCGATATTTGGAAAACTGGTTCTCAACCAGGGATATTGCACTGAAGAAGAGCTGGCTCATTGCAGAAAGCAGTTGAAGGACCGGCCCAAGGATAGCCCTGCAACACTCGAGCAGCTTTTAATATCCAATCATTTTATCACTCCCAACCAGGCAAAAAGAATAAGAGAAAGCACCAAAGAAAGTACCAAGGAAGGCAAGGATGTCGCTGAGCAAATTCCAGGTTATAAAATCCTCGGCAAGCTCGGCTCCGGTGCAATGGCTATCGTTTATAAGGCAAGACAGCTCAGTCTTGACCGTATTGTGGCCATAAAAATTCTGCCGCGCAGGTTCAGCGAAAATAAGGATTATGTCCAGAGGTTCTACAAGGAAGGCAAAGCGGCCGCCAAACTGAACCACAATAATATCGTGGGTGCCTATGACGTAGGCGAAGCAGGCGGTTATCATTATTTTGTGATGGAATACGTTGAGGGCAAAACTCTTTATGAGGATATTTCAAAAGGCAAAATCTTTACCGAGCAGGAGGCGATAGAAGTTGTAACACAGGTCGCCAGTGCCCTGGCCCACGCCCACGCGAGAGGCCTTATTCACCGCGACGTCAAGCCGAAAAACGTAATGATTAACTCCGCAGGAATCGTAAAGCTGGCAGACCTCGGTCTCGCCCGCGACGCATCCGATATAGAAATGGCCAAAAGTGAAGCCGGAAAAGCCTTCGGCACACCTTACTATATTTCTCCGGAACAAATCAGGGGCGAAATGGATCTTGACGCCCGCAGCGATATTTACTCGCTTGGCGCTACATTCTACAATATGGTTACGGGAAGAGTCCCATTTGAAGCCGCCACCCCTTCAGAGGTAATGAAAAAACATTTAAGGGAGCCGCTTATCCCGCCGGACCATATCAACACATCGCTATCGGCAGGAGTATCAGAGGTCATCGAAATGATGATGGCCAAGCGAAAAGAAGACAGATACTCATCTGCTGAAGAACTGCTTACGGATCTTAACGCTGTTCGCAGAGGAGAGTCGCCTTTAAGGGCAAGAAGAAAATTCAATCTCGCAGAACTTCAGGAGCTTCAGGACGGCCAATCAATCGCACCGCCGCCAGATGTTTTCCACGACGAAGCCATCATAAGCAGATATAAGGTTCTGGTCGTCATCCTCAGCTCGGTGATAGCGGTCCTTGTGCTGCTGGTAATCTTCCTTTTCGCCTCAAAATAGCCATTCCTCCGTGTAATTTACATTGACTAATTAGCTTTTTCAGCCCATTATATTATCTGTTTTTTGGTCTTTTGCGGAGTCTTTATGTCCAAAGGCGGCGGCGCTCATTTTACATCACAGGAACTTGCTCTTGTCCTGAGCCATTATGACATCGGTATTATCCAGCAGATAAAACCGCTTGTTTCCGGCAATAGACGCGCCCCGAAACAAATTGTCGTTTCTGACACAGGAAAATACCTGCTCAAAAGACGCGCAAAGGGCAAAGACGACCATTACCGTGTCGCATTCGCACATGCCGTACAAAACCTTCTTAAAGGTAAAAATTTTCCGGTTCCCGGCCTCATTCCCGCACGTGATGAAAAAAACACCTTTCTTGAGCTTGACGGCCACATTTATGAACTCTTTGAATTCACAAGCGGAACGCGTTTTGACGGCAAAATGGAATCGGTTGTCGACGCCGGCTCTGTCCTAGCGAAGTTTCACAGTTTTCTGCAAAATTTTTCATACCAGCCAATGCCGCTCAAGGGGAGCTTTCATAACTGCAGTTCCGTAAGGGGCCATCTAAAAAAAATCTGCTCAGAAAAAAACGGCGAGGCGGACCAGAATTTCCGCAAAACGGTGGAATTATTGATGACAATGTACAACAACTCAAGTGTGAATATAAATCAGCTCGGTTTTGACGATTGGCCCAACCAGATTATCCACGGCGACTGGCACCCGGGCAATATGCTTTTCAGTAATGGAAAAGTCATTGCTGTTCTTGACTTTGATTCGCTCAAAGTTGCGCCGATGATGACCGATATCGCCAACGGAGCTTTACAGTTTTCAATCGTCGGTGGAAGGCCTAACCCGGCCGATTGGCCCGACTATCTCGACCAGTCAAAATTTGTCCATTTTATTTACGGCTACTGCGAAGTAAATATGCTCGACGAGAACAAGCTTGAAACCCTGCCCGATTTGATGATTGAAACCCTTATAGCCGAAGCGGTTCTGCCGATAGCGGCTACTGGCTTTTTTGTAAACCTCTCCGGCTCCGATTTTCTGAAGATGATTCAGCGAAAATGCTCCTGGATTGATAAAAACAGAAAGACGCTTTCTGAAGCAATCAGACATTCTCTACAGGATTTGTCGAAATGACCACCGACAAAATAACCACAAGACAGAAGATTATCGCCGCCGCGAAAAATCTTTTCAGCACTCACGGCTACAGCGAAGCGACCATTGACGACATAATCACTGCGGTGGGAATAACAAAAGGCGCGTTTTATCATTACTTCAAAAGCAAGGAGGTTATCTGCACTGAAATAATCGATAATATACAAAAAGATTATCAGGATATTTTTGAATCTCTCCCGAAGGATGCCGATTCCTTTGAAAAGTTAAGGGCTGTAATTAGACAAATTCTTGAATTAAACCGTTCAGGCCAGTGGGTAAACTGTAAACTTATGCTGCACCTCAGCACACAGGCTCATCTTTTGCAATCTCCAATAAAACAAAAACTGGACAGCTTCTGGAAATGGTATATAGACCAGTACCGCCAGTTAATAATACAATGCAGAGAGTCGAACCTGATAGGGAACAAACTTACCACTCAGCAGCAGGTAGATTTAATCGTGAGTATCATAATCGGAAATGTCTGGATAAAGACGGTTTTTGACAGCAGTGCCGATAACGAAATTATTGATTACATCCTCGAAAAATTATAGTCTGTTTTAATCAGAACAAAGCTTTTGCAAATCGCTGATTTTAAGCTGTTTTACTGATTTGATTATCACATCCGCTTCTTTTAATTCACCGGCCGGATAACTATTTGTCACGGCAACTACTTTCATACCGGCCTTCTTGGCGGCCACGATGCCCCAGTGCGAATCCTCAATCACCACACACTGCTTTGCGGCAATTAACACATCAGGAATACCGTTAAGTTTTTTAAGAGCCAGCAGATAACCTTCGGGGTCGGGTTTGCCTTTTTCAACATCATCAGCAGTAACAATAACATCGAAATAATCCGCAAGGCCTGAATCCTCGAGCATAATTTTTATATCGGCAGGCAAAGCACCGGAGTAAATCGCGACTTTTATGTTATTGCTTTTGAGCTTTTCTATCAATTCCGGTATGCCCTCAATCAGGTGGTCGGCTTCTCGAATAATCTTCTCAAAGAATACTGCCTTTGACTCAACAAGTCTTTCAATCGGAGTCCTTTCATAATCCGTTTTGAATTTCTTTTTTAGAGTTTCGAACAGTTCGTAATCCGTAAAGCCCAGATACTCGGCATAATATTCTTCTTTCTTGATTTGAATCCCGAAATCGGCAAGAACCTTATTATAGGCTGCAAAATGAGACGGTTCGGAATCCGAAATCACTCCGTCAAAGTCAAATATTACAGCCTTTACCACCCTTATTATTTCTCCTGTGGCACCGGACCTGCAAGAGCCTGGTATTGTTCTAACGTCGACTTATCGCCGCTGAGTATCATATCGACAAGCGATTTTATCACCGGAGTATTTTTCGTTATATACCTGCGGGCAACCATCTCCTTGCGTTTCTTCATACTGACTGTCTGCTTCTGGCCGTTGTTTTTGCCATCGGCAACGTCAATTTCCATATCGTATTTACTGCTCGCTTGGCCGCAGAAAAGATAACCGCAAATAATATAAATCGCCGAGTCCACAAGTGCCCTGCCGTAAAGGTCCATATAATCGACACCAGTTTCTTTTACAAAAGCCGCCGTCTTGAGCAGAAGCTCTGTATTCTGTTTGAGGATATCGAGCAGGTCCTTAACTTGCGGCTCATAGTGCCCTGCCGCGAGTTCTTCAAAATATTTTTCCACTGTTCCGCTGCATACGCCTCTGACAGCCGCGACTACCTGCAATTGGCTCGTGCCTTCGTATATTGTCGTAATTCTCGCGTCCCTGGCGTATCTTTCACACGGATAGTCCCGCATAAATCCGCTGCCGCCGAGAACCTGTATCGAATTATATGCAATCTTATTGCACATCTCCGAGCTTAAATACTTCGTCATAGGCGTAAGCATACCTGCGTAACGACCATAACGTCTGGAAACTTCTTTGAGTTTTTTAAGCTCTTCCTTCTCCGCAGGCGGGTCGAATTCCAACTTCTTCGTATATCCTACATCGTAATCGACCACCCTGCTTGTCTCGTAAAGCAATGCACGGGCAGCTTCGATATCAATTTTCATATCGATAACCATATCGCGAACCGCCGGTAGTTTTTCAATCGGCCCGCCAAATTGTTTTCTGCTGGCGGCGTAATCTCTTGCGACCCTGAAAGCGGCCTCTGCGATTCCCAGCGATTGACCGGATATGCCGAGTCTGGCTCCATTCATAAGAGTCATAACATAAGGAGCAAGTCCGCGTTTTCTTTCGCCAATCAGTTCACAAGGCGTATTATCGAAGAACAGCTCACAGGTAGGCGAACCATGAATACCAAGTTTATCTTCAATCCTGCGAACATGAACCGTCGGCCCCCTGTCACAGATAAACAAACTCAAACCAAGTCCGCCGCTTCTGTCCGGCTCGCTTCTGGCAAGAACCAGCAGCACCTCGCCGCAGCCGTTGGTTATGAAGCGTTTTACTCCGTGCAGATACCAGTTGCCGCTGTCATCCTGAAACGCTCTTAATTTGCAGCTTTGCAGGTCACTTCCGGCGTCAGGCTCGGTCAAAACCATCGCGCCGGTCACTTTTCCTGCAGCAAAATCGTGCAGGTATTTCTGCCTTATTTCTTCCGATGCAAAAGCATTAATTGTCTCGGCTATGCCCTGAAGACCGAAAAGATTCATAAGCGAAGCATCGGCGCGTGAAACTATTTCTATGGAGATTGAGTGGGCAAGGTTCGGAAAATTCAGTCCGCCGAATCTGTGCGGCAGAGTGGAACCCATAACGTGAGCCTTTGCCAGCATATCAAGCGACTCCCTTGTGCCGTCAGCATAGCTGACAGTGCCGTCTTCATTAAGAGTGCTTCCCTGTCTGTCAATATCTTCAGAACGCGGAGCAATAAAATCACCGCTGAGTTTGCCGATGGAATCAAGAATAAGGTCGTAATTCTCTATTGCTTCAGCAGCATCAGTGGGAGCGTAATCAAATTCCTTTGCGAACTTGAAGCCCTCTTCCATAAGATTGGCAGCGCCCGCCATATCCATATGCCTGAACAAAAACTGAATATCATCGTTATCTTTGTAAAAATTTGCCATCTTTTAAACTCTCGCCTTTATAGCTTTTATCATCTTTGGAACGATTTCATTAAGGTCGCCGATAACTTTATAATGAGCGATATCAAAAATCGGAGCCTGCGGGTCGTTGTTGATTGCGATAATCTTTTGACTGTCGCTCATACCGGCCTGATGCTGGATCGCCCCGCTTATTCCTACCGCGATATACAAACTCGGCCTTACCGTCGTGCCGGTCTGTCCTACCTGATGGTCTCTGTCGATAAATCCCAAATCGACCGCCGCTCTCGTAGCGCCCGGCGCCGCGCCAAGTGCGTTTGCAAGGTCCCAGACAAGCCGGAAGTTTTCTTTGCTGCCGACACCTGCCCCGCCGGATACGACTATTCTCGACGCTTTGAGATTAACCTTTTTTTCACGTTTATGTTCATTGAGAATTTCCAGCGGCAGTTCATCGTGCGTCAGGTGTACTTTCTCGACAATGACCTCATGCTTTCTCGCAGTAATCAATTCCGGCATCGGCATAACGCCTTCGCGAACGGTCGCCATTTGCGGCCAGCGGTCGTAGTTAATAATCGTCGCGATAATATTTCCGCCGAACGCAGGCCTTATCTGCAGCAGCAGATTCTTATGGACTACATCTTTGTTTTCATGGTCGCCGATTTGCAAATCGGTGCAGTCGGCGGTAAGTCCCGCCTTTGCCGCACTCGCTACTCGCGGGGCAAGGTCTCTTCCGCACGCACTTGCTCCGTAAATCATTATCTGCGGCTCGTATTTGTGAATCAGGTCGTATATCACTTTGCCGTAGCTGTTGGCCTGATAGTGTTCCAACAGCGGATGCTCAAGTACATAAACTTTGTCCGCTCCGTAATGACAAAGCTTTTCCGCAAGGCCTTTGACTTCGTCACCGATAAGCACCGCCGCGACTTTAACGCCGAGCGTATCGCCGAGTGTCCTCGCCCTGCCGAGCAGTTCAAGGCCAATATCCTCGAGTTTGCCTTCGTGCTGTTCGGCAAACACCCATACTTCACCTTTTCTGTTGACTGAAATCATAGATTATCCTGCTAATTCTAGGTTTTACTATTAAGACCGTTAATAATTGGAATCATATCTGAATCTGGCCGCTTGGCTTCAAGTTCACCAAGTGCCATAGCTAAAGTTTCCATCGCCCTTTTATGAAAATCTTGAGAATTTGGGGGCTGTTCAGATGCGATGTCTAATAACATTATGACGAGAATATTATCATATGCTATCCGTTCAACTAAATCCAATCGGCTTTTCTCACTAGCATTTCCCATATCAATTTGGGGAATTTCTTTATTCATTTCTTCTAATATTTCTATGCTGTGCTGTCCTGCTGTATATTTTATTCTACGTTTTAACATGTTCGCAAGATTCTCGCGAAACCAATAAAGTATAATTAGAGCCGCTATTGGCCAAGCAATGTAATGAACAATCCCAACGATAAACTCCCAAAAATTCATATATCTTCCTAAGGAAATTTTATGAAATTGTTTTGTCGCTTATTAATTCGTGAATCATATCCGCAATGCCCTGCTCGCTCGGCTCAATCGTTTTACTCTCGCGCGCGGTCAGAACAACGCTTTGAATGCGGTGCACCTTCGTTGGCGAGCCGTCTCTGCCGCACCACTGCAAATCGGCGCCGAGATAATCAAGGTCCCACTGCTTTATCAAAAGACCTTTTTTCTCAAGCTCCTCTATCTTGGTCTGTGCAAGCTGCTTGAGCTCTTCGTCGCTTGCGTGAGGGTTGTCCTGTTTAAGCTGCATCTGAATCTCGACAGGCGTCCTGGCCTTTTTATATTTCATCAATCGCTTTGCCACCGCAACTCTCGGTTCATTTGCCTCGTCAATAACGGTAAGCAGAACGGGCAGCTTGCATTTTATTTCCTGCCAGCCGTTGCCGATGTTTCGTCTTGCGGTGATAGTCTTTTTTTCAAGACTTATAAGCTCTTCGACATAAGTAATCTGCGGAATGTTGAGTTTCTCGGCAAGCTGTGGTCCTACCTGTGCGGTATCGCCGTCGATTGCCTGTCTTCCGCAAAGCACGATATCGTAATCCAGTTTCCTAATCGCACAGTTTAATATATAGCTTGTCGCCAGTGTATCGCTTGCCGCGCATCGCCTGTCGGTGATGAGTATTGCGTCATCGGCTCCGCGGTAAAGAGACTCCCGTAAAATTGCGCTTGCCGCAGGCAGTCCCATAGTAATAACGGTTACCTTGCCGCCGTATTTATCTTTTATATCCAGCGCTAATTCGAGTGCGCTAAGGTCTTCCGGATTGAAAATCGCCGGCAGAGAGCCTCTATTGACCGTGCCGTCATCGTTCATCGCTTCGCCTGTAATTCTCTTGGTATCAGGCACTTGTTTTATCGATACTACACAATTATAAGCCAATCTGACCTCCTTATATCAGGAATTTCAATGGTTTAAAGAGGGAGTAGTTTAGCTGAATTTGAATACAAGTCAACCCAAAAGTAAATTGTCGATATTAGGAAACATTATATCCACATTTAAAAAGTCATTGAGGCAAATACAAAAAAAGGCCGGTCGAAACCCGGCCTTTAACTTTAATACACAACGCCCCAATCAGCATTATTCTGAAGACTTTATACTTTCAATGAATTCCAGCCAGGAATTCGGGTCTATCATACCCCTTATCTCTTCATCAGTTTCCCACAAATTATCCAGCCAGTCCAGAATCTCATTGACATCAAACACCACCGGCTCAATCTCAACTATTTGAGGCTCAACCTGCACGACAACCGCTTCAGATACGGCAGCCTGTTCAGCCTGCGATGTTTGCTGCGACATCATCAAATCGCCTTGAATGTCGAATACAGGTTCATAAAAATTGGTTGTCCACAGCCAGCAATCACAAAATTGCTTTAAATCCACTGCATCTATACTG
>Ga0105104_10000015_pt1 | contig 150155 bp, 122 predicted proteins | sample PPLLaktember2015_3_FD_87034 | JGI IMG/M metagenome (GOLD analysis project Ga0105104, IMG submission 87034) | Freshwater sediment microbial communities from Prairie Pothole Lake near Jamestown, North Dakota, USA - PPLs Lake P7 Core (6) Depth... | ecosystem: Environmental > Aquatic > Freshwater... | reverse complement strand
GCTGGGGACCAGGGATTTGAACCCCGATACCATGATCCAGAGTCATGTGTCCTGCCATTGGACGAGTCCCCAAAGACCCGCGAATTATAATATAAAAATAAGAGCGAAACAAGATCAAGGCTGGATGGAGCGTTTGATTCATCCCAAACAGGTGATCGGTACTATAATTCAGGGGTTGTCAAATACAAGGGGCTTGGAATAATTGTATGGCTATCGTTTATATTTTAATAGCCGTCGTCCTCATCATCCTGGGTATGGGCTGGCATCTTTCCAATCTGGTCATCAAACCCAAGGTATATCCTTTCGAACGGACTTATGAGCTGGAGATTGAGAACGGGAAAATTATCCCCGAGGTATGGGAGCGCCTGCAAAAAGAAGAGGTTTGGCTTCATTCTCCTTATGGATACGATCTGTTCGGGATTTTTATCCCGGTCGACAGCTCTAAGAAGACGGTTATCATCTGCCACGGGATCACCTGGAGCCTGTTTGGCTCGGTCAAGTATATGGGTATGTTCCGCAAGCGGGGTTTCAATGTTCTGATATACGACCATCGCAACCACGGGCGCAGCGTAAAGAAAAACACCACATTTGGATTTTATGAAAAATATGATCTGAAAGCCTGGGTGGATTGGGTTTTCCAGAGGGTCGGCGAAGAATCGCGAATTGGGACCCATGGAGAATCGCTGGGCGCTGCAGTGGCCTTGCAGCACGCCGCCATGGATCCACGGACAGATTTCGTCATCGCCGACTGCCCCTTCTCGGATCTGACCGACTTGCTCGAGTTCCGCCTGAAAGCCGATTATCACCTGCCTCCATTCCCGCTGCTCAACCTGGCTAATTTCTTCTCAAAAATCCGCAGCGGGATGTCTTTTTCAGATGTCTCACCTTTTTGCGATCTGGAAAGGGTCACCAAGCCGATCCTCTTGATGCACGGCCAGGAAGACCTGTATATTCCCAGGGAAATGAGCGAGGCTCTTTATCTACAGAGCCCGAACACCCGCATGTTATATCTGGCACCCAATGCTGCTCATGCCGAATCGTACTGGAAAAACCAGGAAGAATATGAGGCAGTAGTTGGTAATTTTCTTGACCAAATAGGGTGGATCGTTTAGCAAATAAAAGTTTCCAGGAAGATATCGTTTCGGGTCAGAGCGATCATTCTCGGATTAACCAGACACCGGGTGTTAGCCACAACACCCGGTGTCTGATTCTTTTTGAGGGAATATTATCCTCTACCGCACGCTTACCTTGCCGTAGCGGTTCTGTATGGCAGGGATCAGGTACTCGTCAAATGCGCGTTCCTGATCGTAGTCAGGAGCCCATCCCCAATCTCGCCTGGCAGCTGTATCATCGATATCCGCGGGCCAGCTGTCGACGATCGTCTGGCGAGCCTGGTGGGGCTTGAAGGTTATTTCCGCCGAAGGGAAAGCAGTCTTGACGATATTGTAGAAATCCTGGGCTGTCGGGCTGAAACTGGTAACGTTGTATACGAATTGGGTCAGGTGTTCACGGGGAGAGGCTTCCAGCAGGAGGAGAGACTTTACCGCGTCTGGCATAGCCATAAAGGGTAGTTGGGTGTCCGGACGGACAAAGCAGGCATAAGGTATCCCTTGAGCGGCGTGATGCAGCATTTCCGGGCCGTAGTCGCTGGTTCCCCCGGTTGGGATGGTCATGGCGCTGATCAGCCCAGGGAAGCGAATCCCACGAAAGTCGATGGTATTCTTGTCGCGGTCGGCTGCAAGCTGCCGGTAATGGCTGGCATAATAACGCCCGAGATGTTCGCAGTACAATTTATTAATCCCGTACATCGTATTTGGCGCACACCATTCGCTCTCTTTAACTTTACCAGCCGATAATTTCTCGGATAGGGTAGGCATCCCATACGCAGCAATCGAGCTGGGATAGAGAAATTTCACCGACCGGCCTTGCCATTGTGATTGTTCTACACCCAGGCGGAGCAGATTTAAGGTCCCTTCAACGTTCACGCGGTGACCGGCTTCGGGATTATATTCTGCTTTGGTGGATAGAATTGAGGCAAGATGATAAATTGTGCGAATTTCGTATTCAGCCACCAGACGCCCTAACAGCATATTATCCAGGATATCGCCCTGGATAAATTTTTGACAAAAGGGTTTGAGCGAATCGTCCAGGGGTTGGACATCCAGGGCAACAATGAATGAGTTGCCTTGTTCTCCGAGGTGGGTGATCAATCCATGCCCGATTTCGCCGTTAGCTCCGGTGATCAGAACGACTTCATTCCGCATAGTTTTGTCTCCTGGTTTGGTATAGAAATGTTTGGATGGGGAAGAGCCTTATACCAATTATACGTGAAGAAAACAGGTTCTGACCGCTTGATGTCAGAACCTGTTTGTATCACTTCGTTCCTTTAGCTTAGCGCGTTGGCCTTTTTATTCCGGCCAAACCACCCTCGCCATTCACGATTCTCCCATAATACGAGGAATGGAGCGGCAATGAAAATGGAAGAATATGTACCCATGAAGAGCCCAACCAGAAGGATAACCGCAAATTCGCGCAACGTGACCCCACCAAATAAAGCCAGGGCTAAAAGCATGAATTCGACGGTCATCAACTGCGTGTTGATCGAACGCTGGAGGGTCTGTACGATCGAGTGATTGACCAGGCGTTCGAAGGGGATGCGTCGTAGAATACTGGTATTCTCACGGATGCGGTCGAAGACCACAATTTTATCCTGGACAGAGAAACCGATCACCGTTAAAAGCGCCGTCAAAAAGAGTGAATCGATTTGCCAGCCCAGGAAATGACCACCGATGGCAGAAATCGAAAGCACGACCAGCACATCATGGATCATGGCGATGATTGCGCACACGCCATATCGGAAGGCATGCGGAATGCCCCGAAATGCATAGGTGATGTAGATGATTACCGCCAGCGCTGCCAGGGCAACTGCCATTGCGGCGCGAGAAGCAACTTCCTGGCCGATCGAAGGGCCAACACTGTCAAAACGGCGGATGGTGACCGTATCATTGAATCTCTCCTGCATCGCATCGACTACCTGCGACCGGACAGCATCTTCCATGAAAGGCGAGCGGATAATCAGAATATCGGGACCGGTTGCCTGGACCCTGGCATCCTGGATCCCCAACTCGTTGTATACACCGATGACATCCGCGGGTTGTGGCGCCTTTCCCGAATCAAAGCTTACTTCCAATAAGCTGCCGCCCTTGAAATCTATCGCCAGGGGTATGCCCAGTGTCGCCAGCATGATCATTCCTGGGATAATTAGCAGCAGCGAAAGAGCAAAAAAGTAGTAACGTTTTCCAAGGATATCTAACATAACCCAGCTCCTTTATATCCCAAACCACCTGGCCAGGTTTTTCGGTTTCACCGCACCCAGGGCGAGGGTCAGGAATGTCCGTGTAACGATCAACGCGGTGAACAGACTGACCATCACACCCAACATGAGGGTAACAGCAAAACCCTTGACAATACTGGCGCCGAATGCGGAGCCAAACCAGAACAGAATGATACAGGTGATCAGGGTTGCGATGTTCGAGTCACGGATCGAAGGCCAGGCTCTCCTCCAGGCAACCGGAAGCGCCTGTCCAAGGGTCCGTCCAGCGCGTAATTCCTCTTTCAACCGTTCGAAAATGAGGATATTCGCATCTAGCGCGCTGCCAGTGCTCAACATGAGACCGGCGATACCGGGTAGAGTCAGCGTTACTGGTAATAGCTTGAACAGGGACAGAAGGACCAGAGCATACAACAAAATGGCCAGATCAGCGACGCCACCGGGCAGCCGATAGTACAACAGCATAAAGAGAATGATAATCACCAGGCCAACAATGCCTGCAATCAAACTCTTCTGAAGGGAGTCGCTTCCCAGGCTAGGTCCAATCACCCGGCTTTCCACTACCTTAAGCGGAATGGGGAGAGACCCGTAACGCAGCTGGACGGCCAGTGCATTAGCACTCTGTTGGGTAAAACCACCTTCAATATCTCCGCGACCTTCGGTGATCGGCGATTGAATCGAGGGGGTAGAGATCACCTTCTTATCCAGGACGATCCCCAAAACTTTACCGACGTTCTGAGAGGTATACGCAGCAAACTTTTGGGCACTCTCCGGCTTCAGGCTGAAAGTGACCATGTAATCTCCCAGTTGATCGGTAGATACCCCGACCTCATCGAGCTCAGCTCCGGTCATCACAGTATGCCAGACCTCTGGTTGGGTTTCTCCAACAGCAGGTGTAGCGGCTGGATCGGTTGTATTCGCGGTATCTGTCGCAGCTAGAGTTGGGCTAACTTCGGTTGCCGCGGGGGTGGGTTGGGTGCTGCTGCCCGTGGCGAAATCGGTGACAACTATGGTACCCTCTGCAGGAGGAGTTGTACCCATATCGACAAACTCAAGCAAACCAGTCTTCTGAATGGTCGCCAGGACCTCTTCCACATTGGTAGCACCTGGGAACTCTCCTACCAACCGGCGGGTGCCTGCTGTTTGAAAACTAACCTCTTCAACTCCAAGCGCATTACTGCGATTTTCCATAATCTGCCGGGCAACCTCAAGAGATTCTTGATCAACCTGCTGATCGGCTGGCAAGTCTGCCTCTAAAAGGACTTGCAAACCTCCACGGAGATCCAATCCGAGGCGAGTATCGAGGTCCCGATTGAAATTGCCAATATGGATTCCTGGATTGTTTGGTAAATTGATCCAGACTCCAATTGCGAGGAGCAGCAATATCAACCCGAGGTAAATCCAATTCCGTTGATTCATGCGTTCATGGCCTCCGATTCATACAAATGCCAGCCAATGGCTGGCGCAAGCATTGATTATACTCTTATTGACTTCGGGTGAATAGAGTTGAATTTAGGCAGCGGTTAAAAAGGCCAGGACCTGAGATAGTAATTCGTCGGGGGATAGAAGATCGGTCTGGATGTATAAATCTGCATGCTCCCGGGCGTGCCTGAGGCGGTGCAGCTGAACCCCCAGATCAGCGGGTGTCCAATCGAGTTTTCGCCGGACGATGGTTACAGGGTACGAAACGTCCAGAAAGATCAAGATATCCGGATGAGTGATCCTCTGCCACATATCCGGCACGTACGAGTGCTCCTGCGCGATATGCCGGGCGGTAATGCCTTTCTCTTTTAGCATTGCGATGAGAGTGGATTTCCCTGCTGAGCAAGGACCGACGACTCCGATAATCCGGTTAGGGTCAGGTGTTGTCATGCAATAGAAGGCTGATATGATCGGGTGACCCGAGTACGGCCAGGGTGTCGTTGGTCTGGACAAGGCGACTGCCGGCAGGATGAGAATCTGAGGTTCCGTCCCGGCGAAGGAGGACGACGCTAAGATCGTAATGAACCTCAATATCCGAGACAGATTTTCCTTTCAGCAGCGAACGTTCTTGTATTTTGATGCGCGCGAGGCTGTTGGGTTGGCCATCGATCGTAATTGGCGGGGTAATATCAACACCAGCCGCCGTTGCAGCAAAAATCGGAGCAGCCATACCAGTTGCGCTCAAAGCGTGGAATCCGAATTGTTTTTGTAAGGAATCGGCGAAATCGTCATCGAATATGCGAACAATCACCTCGATATCCGAGTTCAAGCTGCGGGCTTTCAAAGCCATTTTCAGGTTGGCTGCATCATTTTGCGTGCATAATAAGATTGCCCGGGCGTGTTTGATCCCCGCTCCGATCAGGATCTCCTCTCGGGTGCCATCCTCAACCAGAACCGGGATATCCAGATCGCGGATCGTGGCGAGCAGATCGGTTTTGGGGTTCATTTCGATGACAACCATTTCCTGGTCCATTTCGTACAGCTTACGAGCAACCCGATACCCGAGATGCCCTAAACCCACCAGTACAATATGATTGTTGTAGGTTGATGCGACGGCCATTTCCCATTCCTTCCCGTGAGCCCGGCGGTTGAATAATAAAACCCCGAAATCGGTCAATCCCTGAGCCAGGATTGCAATACCGAAAAACGGCATGGCGAAGTAGAACACCTGGAGAAACCAGGCGTGTGGGAAATCGCCATTCGCCTGGAGGAACGTCAAAGAAAGCATGAGGTAGACAGTTTCTACGGGGTTATCGAACCGCTCGCCAGCGCTGATTGCCAATGAATAATATAAAAGACCACTCCCCAAAATCAGACCCAGGAATAACAGGAGTGGTCTATGAAACTCTCTAAGTAAAACAAGTGTGTTGCGTAAGCTCGCACGTAGTTTTCGGGCTGCACGGCTGGCGGGCTTCTTCATGGAAATTTCTACTTTTATATTGGACTGACGGGCAGGCGGACTGTCATCCTCCGCACGGCATCCCCGGTCATTGGCATAGCCCGCAGAACAACGACCGAAATATCATCAGAGGGCCGGCCTTCATCCAGCCGGACGGCATGCGCCAGGAGCGCATCCGCGATCTCCTGTGGAGAAGGGTTGGCATCTTCCAGCAGGGCATCCACTACAGTGCAGACATCCAACGATTTTCCCGATCGCTCGCCAGCGTGGGTAACCCCATCGGTATAAACAACCACCGTCAAACCCATTTCGAGGGGAATTTCGCAGATCGAGGGCCGGATATTTCGCGAAGTACCAATCGGCTGGCTTTCGGAATTCAAGCATTCCATTTTCGCTTCGCGCGCGATCAGGACCGGAGAGGGGTTATTCTGAGTGATCACCAGGGTGCTGGTTTGTAAATCTACAGAGATAATATTTAGGGTAGCGGATACTTTCCCGGATCTCTCCGTGAAAAGATAATCGGAAGCAGCCCGGGCTGCAGCGCCATCTCGCACACCCTCAGCCAGCAGTGAAATGACTTTGCGGACTACCAGGGTCGAGATGACTTTTGCTCCCCGGCCTGAGGTCTGCCCATCGGCAAGTACAACCGATAAGCCGCCGTTGGGACGCTCGACCACTTCAAGAGTATCACCGCTCTCTGAAACGGCGTACTTGTTAATTTTTGCGACTGCAATTTGGATCTCCATGTATAAAATTGTACAACAAAACCATCTACAATAACAATCTCTCGAGGGTGAATCGTAGGAATTTCCTGGTCATTCTGTGGAGCTCTATTGGATTGGATTGTCACGGATCTGGTTTCTGAGCGACAATCAGCAAGATCCTTCCGGACCGGACGGGAAGCCATTGGTATTCAACTTGAAACCCGGCCTGTCGATAGGGTTTTTCAACCAAGCTGTGCCAATCGGCCGATTCGCCGGTAACGCGGAATAACCAGGCAGCAACTTTCTCGGGTAATTTTTGACCGGTAATCCAGGCGGAAAGAACAATGACCACCCTACCCCCAGGTCTGAGCACCCGATATGCTTCTTGAGCAGTGTTGGGATGAAAGATATATTGGGTTGGGAAGGTTGCCACCAGGCTGTGGAATGTTGAACCGCGGAAGGGGAGTGCCTGGGCCAGTCCGCGGGCCAGGTTTGGGAAGACAGCCATCGAGCAATCCGGGTTATCCTGGTCGTCGCGCCGGAGGCGCTGCCTGGCCTGCGAGCCCATCTGCCGGCTCTCATCCAACCCGAATGTCGAAAAGCCTCGGCTGGAGAGAGCTTTTTGTAAATGCCCCGGGCCGTGCCCTAATTCTAAAACACATGGGCCCTGAATGTGATCCAGACCGGCCTGGATCCAATCTCTCCACATTCCGAGGGATACAAATCCGGAAACCAGATCGTAAGACCAGGCAAAGCTATGATAAAGCTGGTGAAAGATAAACTTTAGCAGCCTTCCTGCAATTCGTAACAGGAAAGAAGGTGAATCTGGGATGTAACTTTTTTCATCTGTCTGCATCTAAATTAGCGTTAGAACCTATCCGATCGAAAAGGGTGGGGAATAATTTTTTCGGATCTTATCTAGTATATGTTATACTTTCAGACCGATGTGAATAAATTATAAAAACACTCGTTCATTTTCATTGGGTGGTGAGTATTCACGAGTCGAACGATTACATCTCTAAACTACGATAACCCCCGTCTAATTAATAGTATCTTCCCAAACCGGGAAGAAAAATTTGTGCTCTAGGAGGACCTGCTATGATTGAAGAACCCGTCCACGTAACGGATGCCGAATTCGAAGATACAGTATTGAAATCTGAACTGCCCGTTATTGTAGACTTTTGGGCTCCATGGTGCACCCCATGCAAAATGGTTGCGCCGGTACTTGATAAGCTGGCAAAAGAAAACACCGGCAAATTGCTGATCGCTAAGGTCAATACGGATGAGAATCCGGAATGGGCCATGAAATATGGAGTCCAGGGGATCCCGACGATGTTGATGGTTTGGAATGGAAAAATCGTCCACCGTCAGGTCGGTGCTCTCCCGGAAAAGATGCTTCGAGACGTAATTGGACAGTTCATGGAAGTTGTCCAACAGCCCACTGGTGGTTGAATCTAACAATAACAGGAAGTGCCCGATCGGGCACTTCCTGTTATTGTTATTCCGCAGCCCTTTCGATTTTGGCACCCAGGCTTCTCAACTTATCATCCACACATTCATATCCCCGGTCGATCTGTCCGATATTGCGGATAATTGAGGTTCCCTGGGCAGATAAAGCTGCCAGCACGAGCGCCATACCTGCCCGAATGTCCGGGCTTTCCATCTTTTCTGGGAAAAGGCGGGTAGGTCCCTGAACGATACAGCGATGTGGATCGCATAGAACGATTTGGGCGCCCATCCCCACCAGTTTATCCGTGAAATACATCCGGCTGGGATACATCCAATCGTGGAACAGGATACTACCTTTTGATTGGGTGGCTACAACAATGGCTATGCTCATCAAATCGGATGGGAAAGCCGGCCAGGGCATTACTTTGATCTCGGGAATTGCTCCCCCCAGATCCGGTTCAATTTCCAGTTTTTGATCCTGGCGAACAATAATATCATCACCATCTTCTTCCCACTCCACACCCATGCGTTGGAATACCAACCGGCTCATATCCAGATACTGTGAGCCGGCATTCCGGATGGTAATCGATCCCCTGGTCATCGCGGCTGCCCCGATAAAACTGACAACCTCGAGATAATCTGGACCGATTGTCACTTCGCCACTGTGAAGTCGATCGACCCCTTGAATCCGCAGAGTATTGGATCCGATATTCTCAATGCATCCTCCAAGTGAGTTCAGGAAGTGACACAGCTCCTGGATGTGCGGTTCGGAAGCAGCGTTCCGGACCCAGGATTCTCCCTTGGCTGTTACACAGGCCATGATGGCATTTTCCGTTCCGGTGACGCTGGCCTCATCCAGCAAGATGTCAGCACCCTTCAAACGGGAAGCCTGGAAATGATAGGAACGATCGTAGGTGATATTCGCTCCCAGGGATCGCAGGGCAAGGAGGTGCGTATCCACCCTCCGGCGGCCGATAACATCTCCACCGGGAGGAGGTAAGTGCAGTTCGCCAGTGCGCGCCGTCATCGGTCCAGCGAGGAGGATGGATGCGCGGATTTTCCGGCATAGATCAGGATCTAAATCGGCCGGTCGAACCTGGCTGGCCTGGACTTTCCAGGTATGCGGATCCAGGGTGGTGAATTCAACTCCCAGGCTTTCCAGCAATGCACGCATATTCAATACATCTCGGATTTCAGGGACATTTCTTAGTATGATAGGCTCATCCGTTAACAAGCATGCGGCGAGCATGGGCAAGGCGGCGTTCTTATTTCCAGCGGGAGTAACTTCTCCGCTCAGCGATGTGCCGCCTTGGATGATAAATTTTTCCATGATCATCTCCGGTTTCTCAAAGAATAAAACAATCCAGGATGGATCCTCAGGTTATTTTAAACCATCCTTTACAAAATCTATAGACGATTTCGGATATAATCAGTTTATGGCCCTCCAAATTGCACTCATCGCAGTCTTAGGGTGGACAGCGGGATGGTTAATCAATTACATAGCCGACGTCCTGCCGCTGACAAGACAATTGAATCACCCGGTCTGTGTACTCTGCGGACAACGACTCTCTTGGGGAGAATTCTTGCTCGGAAAACCTTGCCCGACCTGCCGGAATCGAAGACCGCGCCGGTTCTGGATTGTCCAGGCATTGAGTGTAGCGGGGTCAATCTGGTTTTGGTTATATCCTTCAAACCGTTTAGGATTTTGGATAGGCTGGATCCTGTTGGTCTACCTGGCAATTGTGGCAGTCATCGATATTGAACACCGCTTGATTTTACATCCGGTGAGCATCGTAGGGGCTGGTCTGGGGTTATTAATAGGCATCTGGCTGCGGGGTTGGAGCCAAACCCTTATTGGGGGAGCGGCCGGATTTGGAATGATGCTTCTCTTATATTATTTAGGTGACTGGTTTGCTCGTTGGTTGGCTAGAAAGCGAGGACAGGATCTGGAGGAGGTAGCTTTGGGGTTTGGAGATGTAAATTTAGCGGGTGTCCTGGGATTGATGTTGGGCTGGCCGGGGATTGTGGCCGGTTTACTCCTGGCAATATTACTGGGTGGCGCCGTTAGCTTGCTGATCATTGCGAGTCAGGTGATAACCCGCCGGTACACCCCTTTTACTGCAATCCCCTACGCACCCTTTTTAATTTTGGGCTTTATTATCCTCCTCTACCGGTCATAATAACATGCGATGCAGGCTGTTATTCTTGATAACAATTACTAATCTGTAACGAATCGGCATGCCCACCGTTATTAACCAAGGAAGTACATATGCAGCCTGAACGAGATAAGGTCTCAGAAGAGAGCCTGCTCGCAAAGGCATTCGGTGGAGACTCGTGGGCTTTTGGCGAGCTCTATCAGCTATATCTTGAACCGATATATCGCTATATCTACTTCCGAGTGGGAGATGTTGAGGAGGCCGAAGATTTAACCGAGACGGTCTTTATAAAAGCGTGGGAAGCACTATCCGGAATACGTTTACAAGGTTTTAACTTTCGAGCCTGGATCTACCGTATCGCTCACAACCTGGTTGTCGATCGCCACCGCACTTATAAACTCAACGTTTCATTAGACCAGTTTTCGGATTTGGAAGATTCAAATGATAGTCCTGAGGCCGCCTACCAGCAAATCGAATCATCCTCACAGCTGGCAAATGCGATCTCTCGCCTGGAACCAGACCTACAGCAGGTCATCTTGCTCCGTTTCGTCGTTGGACTAAACCACATGGAGACGGCTGCAGTTTTGCAGCGAAATGAAGTTCATGTGCGGGTGATGCAGCACCGTGCAATTAAAAAAATAAAACAGTTACTCCACGTGGTTGACAAAAATGTTGAAGAGGAAAATGAAGGATAACATTACCGAACTATTTGCTGAATGCCTGGATCGCCTGGAACGTGGAGAGACGACGATTGATCGGTGTCTCGAAGAATTCCCGGAGATGCGCGCGGAACTCGAGCCCTTATTGCGGATGGCGCTCGATATTCGAGACGTAAGCCAAATCCAGCCCAGCAGATCTTTCGTTCAGTATTCTCCTACCAGATTAGTAAACCGGATCCGGGATAGCCAAAAACCGAGGTCGATCCGCGATGTAGTCCGCTCGCTGCTCCAGGGTGGGCCGCCAATGACACCCTGGCTAAGGCCTGTGGTGACGATCCTCGTGATAGCAATCGTGGGATTTACCATGATGAGCGCAATTACCGTTCAAGCAGCCAGCAGCGCACTGCCTGGGGATTTATTGTACCCGGTCAAGCTGGGTATAGAAGATGCTCGCCTGCTGTTGGCCAACGAAAAACAAGATATCCTCCTTCAGATTGAATTCGCACAGCAGCGGGAAAAAGAGATCCATCAATTACAGGAAGCCGGTCGCTTTGATGAGATGATCCAGGTTGAAGGGGAATTCTCCGATCTGGTTGATACTGCAGCCGACGGTGTGATTGAGCGTGAAGATGCCAACCCGGCCTGGAATAAACGTGCGCTAGACCAATTAGGCGCTACCCTGGATCAACATCTTTCTGTCCTCAATTCGGTAATCCGAAAAGCCCCTTTTGAAAAGAAACCGGCTATTCGGAAAGCCATCCAAACGTCCGAGGAACAGCGAAAAAAGATAGAAGAGAGCCGGCCAGCGGTTGGAGCTCCGCCGGCGACATCTACACCAACTACAAATCCAACGCCGACGGAAAAGCCTACGCTGATTCCCACTTATACGCCAACCCGGCCACCGACAAGCACACCTACCTCACCGCCCACTGACACACCCCCACCGCCCACCGATACACCCCCACCGCCACCTACTCCGACACCGACGCCAACCCCTCTGCCCACAGCAACACCCATCATCGATACCGATACGCCCTTCCCAGAGCCTATCGGTTTTCCCACTCTGACGCCCGGATCTATTGCTACAATTGGTCCTAACATCCAACCCACTGTTCCTCCCGAAGGGAGCAATGCCAATCCGCTTCCCGATCCTATCCTGGATCCTTTGCCAGGCTTCACCCCGAAACCCTAATTCTAACCAGGTTATTTTTACAAGTGAATCAATCAGCCCCCCGGTAAAATTCCGGGGGGTTGATTTTTTTCACTCAGCGGTGGACGAGCTTTGCTATAGAAGGGCCTGCTTCTATTACTTCGGGGGGGACGTCCTCTTTGAACTGCTCAAAATTGGTTTCAAATTGATTGATTAAATCTCGCGCCTGGTTTTCATACAGCTCCGGAACAGGCCAGGTCTGTCTTGGGTCCAATATCTGGTCTGGCACCCCAGGGATGGAGCGTGGAACCGATATTCCAAAATATGGATCCATTTGAAATAACCCTTGATCCAGTTGATTTGTTAATACTGCCTGGATCATTGCGCGGGTATAGGGAAGCGAGATCCTTTTTCCAACCCCGTAAGCCCCCCCCGTCCAGCCGGTGTTTAACAGCCAGACTTGAGCATGATAGCGTTGGATTTTTTCTCCCAATAATTGCGCATATTGGCGAGGGTGGAGTGGCAGAAAGGGCGCTCCGAAACAGGTCGAGAAGGTCGCTTCTGGTTTGGTGCCCAGGCCTTTCTCTGTTCCAGCCAGTTTTGACGTGTATCCCGATAAGAAATAATACATGGCCTGTTCAGGGGTCAAGCGCGATAGAGGGGGAAGCACTCCAAAAGCATCTGCGGTCAGGAAAAAGATGTGGCGCGGATGACCCGATCGCCCTTCCGGAAGGTGATTGGGTACAAAATCAATCGGATAAGCTGCGCGGGTATTTTCTGTCAATGAATCGTCATCAAAATCGAGCTGGCGAGTCATTGGATCACCAATAACGTTTTCCAGGACCGTTCCAAAGCGGCTGGTGGCCTCCCAGATTAGAGGTTCCAACTCTGCTCTAAGCCGGATCGTTTTTGCATAACACCCACCTTCGAAATTAAATACCCCATCTTCTCCCCAGCCATGTTCGTCATCCCCGATCAAACGCCGGCTTGGATCAGAAGATAAGGTAGTTTTTCCTGTACCCGATAGACCGAAGAAAAGGGCAACATCCCCATCTACACCTACATTCGCTGAACAGTGCATCGAGAGCACATTCTGCTGGGGTAGAAGATAATTCATGATAGTAAATACAGATTTTTTTATTTCCCCCGCATAACTGGTGCCCCCGATCAAGATCAGACGCTGATCGAAATCCACAACGATAAATACATCGGAGTTGGTGCCATCTTCCTCGGGCACCGAACGGAACCCGGGTGCGTGTAAAATTGTAAACTGAGGGATCTGTTCTTTTTGAATTTGGGGTGAAAGACGGATGAAAAGATCCCGAGCAAACAGGCTGGCCCATGCGTTTTCTGTGATTACCCTGATAGGAAGAGTATAAATTGGATGAGCGCCTACTCGCAGGTCCTGGACGAAAACGTCTCTACCCTGGAAATAAGCGCTTAAACGGTCGTGCAGTCGTTGGAAGTGATCTTCCGAGAGGGGCCGGTTTACTTTTCCCCACCAGATCAAATCGTCGCTGGTGGATTGATGGTGAATAATAAATTTGTCATTTGGTGATCGTCCGGTATGTTGGCCCGTGTGGACGATGACTGCTCCATTATGGGCCAACATACCTTCTTCTCTAAGGATTATCTGCTCTACAAGGGCAGGGGTTGATAAATTCCAATAAATTGCTCTAACGTGATGAAGTTTATGATGCTCGAGACCAAATGAATTGGCCTGGCCCATATCTTTATCCATTCACCTCTCCTTGGTGATTGAGATCGCTCATTTGTAGAAACACCAATTGTGGTTCCTCCGTTATGTTTAATCTACGGTTTGTCCGGTCAACCTGGGGAACCAATACCAAATAATATCGGCGGCCGGTTTGCCATGTGTCGATGCCGATTTATCTTGCAGAGGGGCTGGCGGGTAGAAGCCGCGAGAGGTGATCCCACGGATCCAGCTTCTTAAGTTCGCCTGGGCAAAAACCGCGTTATAAATATCTACCTGCTCCTGTAGATCGATTTCAACCGAAGGGACATCCGGATTAGGCCGGGCGAGGGCTGCAGGATCCTGGCAGCCGCCGCTGTTTAGAACGATGCAGCCTTTTGCGCTCCCGTTTGCAGAGGGATAGTACAATGCCAGGATCAAGGGCTTCGCTATTTCCTGCTGCAATGGAGCGATATCTGTATCCAGTAAGTTGGCAACCTGGATCTCGAGATCGGCCTCAGTGGGAGCATCCTGGTCGGTCAGAGGCGGGGAAAAGAGCAGGTAGATTTGATCCACGGCATCCAGGAAGGCAGGTGAATTTTCAAAACCCACAGCCGGATAGTTTAGCGCCCAAAAAACCTGCCCACTGTATCGGCTACGCACTTTCTCAATAATATCACGCCAGCGGATCTCAGCATCGGTTGGCACGCCCGAGGGTGTTCCATCCGCCAGCAGACCTCCTGGAAGCGCCGGGGCAATCCATTCTCCACCCAGGATTAATGCGCCTGCTCCAGAACGGGCGGCCATGTCGGCATGGTGGAGGATAAATGCTTCATACCGGTTGAACCAGACTTCCCACCAGGAAAAATCTCGTGGCGCGTCCTGCCACCACTCCTCAACCGGGGATTGGAACTTGGGGGTGGGGAAGATAGCCGTATTCAGGCCAATTCCGGCAGCCTGTCCAATGGTTGGCAGCAGGTCAAACCACAATGGGTCGTGGCCCGGTACCGGTTCAAGCACGGGTGGGTTGCTGCGCGTATAAGTCCAGGTTGGGGTGAGGGTGATCCAGTTCGTACCAATGGATTTCAGGTTTTGCATCACTGGATAGAATCTGGACTGCCAGGATGGATGGTAGCTGGGTTGGAATTCTATCCCTGCAAAGAAACCGCTGCCATGGTCTTGAACATCTGCGGCCATCACAGTAGTGGGCGTGCTCGATGGAGACCACCAGGCCCAGGATTGAATGTCATCCTGAAAATTTTGGGGCAGTTGGCTGGTTTTGAATGGAATCCCGGTCTCGGCCGGGCTCTGGGTGGCGGCGTTATCCGCGCTGCCACACTGATCGTTCCGGCAGTACCGGTACCCAATATCACCCAACATATTGAGAGGGCTGTATAAGACATACAGCCAACGATTGTTTCCTAAAGACCACATCGGAATGGGCTCAGTCCAGCCATAAGGGTTGAACTGAATGGAAAGGTAGTCTCCCGAGGGGGTATCCTGTGGCGCCTGTACTTCGAAGCTGATCGGAGCCGAATCGCCTGCACGCCAGGAGGCAATCGTATCCTGGACCGTCGAATCTGCAGAAGGGATGATGAGCTGCCGTACCTGGAACTGACCATTGGCGGTTTGTTCCGAGTTCCAGAAGCCGTCTCCGATGGTATATTTGTATTGAAAGTCGGCGCCTGCCGGAAGTGCTAACGTGACGCTGTATTTGCCGTCTGGGGCCAGGCTCAATAGTGGCATCCGAGATGCGATCGTACTGATCCCACCAGCCAGGTCCGCATAAGTATTTCCGGTTTGATATAGATTACCTGCCAGGCGGACTGGTACGCCAACCACATTTTCACTGGGAACAGTTACAGAAAAAGTGATATTAACCAGCGGGGCGGGCGCCAGGCTAACCGGCGCCGGTGTTGTTGAATTGGCAGCGACTGTTGCCCCTTGTTGGAAGGTGTGATAATAGCCGTCTAGAGCATATAAGATCAGATTGTGCGTACCGGGGATCAGTCCTTCCAAAACAAATGATCCGTCTGAAGCAGTCAGCGTCTCAACTCCACCCGCAGTAACCAATAGATTCGAAATACCGACATCGCTGCTCTGATCTTTTGCCATACCCATGATCCTGCCGGTTGGGCCATCATAGGTTTGTTCGCTCCAAGAACTGACCAGGTCGTTGACCGTCATGGGTCCATCAACCTGGGCGATGCGATAGCGGACTTGCTGGCTGAGTGTATTATGTTCGATCGCCGATGAACTCCCCTCACGGCTGTAACGGTACTTTACTGCGGATCCAAGTGGGATGGGTAGTTTTGCCTGATAATGGAAATTTTCTCCCGCTTGCATGGCATATCGTTTCGCATTAAGAGCCAGGCCGGTAACTTCATCGAGCACGTTGATAAAGATTTCCGCATCTGCGGGCGTATTTTCAGGGACTATTACGTCGAAGAGTACTTCGGCCTGAGGTAACTGATTCACTATCTCCCCGGGAGTAGGGACAGGGCTCCCCGGAGTAGGAGATGCAGTAGCACCAAAAGGGAGATTGGTGCATCCGGCAGTGAAAAGCATCCCGATGATGGCAATCAGACGAAAAGTACAAGATAAAAAGCCGAATTGAGTAGTGATGCGTTTGATCATATTTTGCCTTCTTGTAATGCGGTGTCAGTATCGACCATTTCTCTCGCGAACTGCTGGATGAATAGATTAGACGAGACTATGCAAAGGTTTCCCGGGATTATTCCTTACAAGATTAGTGCCAGATTAGGGAGAGCGTAATTTCTAACTGTATTCCCCCAGGATTCTGTTTACCCACATATCAGCGAAATGAATCCACAGGTGGGTCCAGAAAAAACAATTGGAGAATACCCTTCATTTTGGAAGGATCATTCTTTCTTTAATGGACCAAAAGTTTGACGGATTTCATTTTGGCGGTTCGCAAGGCTGCCCAATACGCCGTTTACAAATCGGGGGGTACTGTCCGAGCCATATAACTTGGCAAGCTCGATTGCCTCATTGATCGCGACTTTGATGGGAGTAATCCCCTGGACGGCAAACTCCCATAAAGCAATCCGGAGAATATTCCGGTCAATAACGGCGACTTGATCCAATGGCCATTCGGGTGCGTGGTGTGAAATAAAAGTATCCAGGTGATCTACAAAACCTAAAACACCGAAAACAATTTGCCTGGAAAATTCGGCCAGATCCTGATCGAGTGGAATCTCCGCCAGACGTTCTTCGAGAACATCAGCAGGGGGATGACCAGTCAGGTCAATTTCGTAAAGTGCTTGCAAGGCGATACTACGTGCCTTGGTTCGTGATTTCATGGGCTAGGCTTCAGTTGTCGGATTGAATTCAATATCTTCTACATGAATGTTGACTCGACCGACATCCATTCCCACCATTTCAGATATCGCCCTTGAGATTTGTGTTTGGATCGCCCGGCTGATCTCACGTACATTCTGGTCTTTTTCAATAATTACGTAGAGATCGGCATAGACTGTATTGTTTTCTACGTAGATCCGGACTCCCTCACTGGTTCCGCGTTTGAAAAGGCGATTGACGCCACCGGGGATCGAGGACAGACGACTTACTCCCGGAATACTAAGGGCGGTCAGGCGAGCAATTGTAAGCAGCACATCCGGAGCGATCGTTGTTTTACCTGGCTGGCGTGAATAGTCTGTCATGGGTTCTCCGTAGAGAAGTATTGGACAATTTATCGTGGTTTAGATACCGTTAATGTCCTGAATAATTATAACCCTTCTAAGCAGGAACGGATAGGTCGGTTTCTGCCCGGGTGGGGGTCGATGGAGATGGATCTCTTGGTAGCAAAGGTTCTTCAACCCCGCGAAGCGCAAAGATCGAGAGCAGGAATAGACTTCCATAGATGGCAAACAACAAAACGTATCCCAACCCGGGGTAGCCTGGCGCCTGAAGGGTGACCAGGTCGGCGATCGGACCCCCGATATAAGCGCCGATGGCTCCTGCGCCTGCTCCGGCAAGATTAGATATTCCCAGGAACCTCCCAGCGTCGGCCTGGGGCACCAGGCTTGTACCGAGGGCCCAATTTGATGAATAGAATAATCCGGTCCCTGCTCCAATCAAGCATCCGCCAACATAGATAACGGAGAGGGAAGGCGCAAGGATGGCGACCAATGTTCCCAATGCTGCCAGTAACCCGCTCATACCCACCATCTGTTTTCGGCCATAGCGATCGGCCAGCCATCCACTCGGTAGGGCCGTCAGCAGGACAAAAATCCCTACGAACATGATCAAGGTGGTGGCCGGGCCCGCGGCTTGCTCGCGGACATATCCAAGACGGGCTTGTAAAAAATAGATTGCGAAACTGCCCAGGTTGGTTACACCTACCAGAAAAGCCAGCCTGTTGATAACCCACCAGATAAACGATCGATTACCGACCGCAGACCGGCCAAGACCCAGGTGTATGCTGGCAATCACGCCTAAACCAATGGCAAACACCATTGAACCGAGACCGACGATGCCCATGACAGACAATAAGAACGGCACCGATTTGACCGACCCTAATGCCTGGCCAACCGCGCGAACCAGGAAACCCACTGCCAGAATTACAACCAGGAACAATCCGGTCATCCAAACCAGGCGGAGGAAAGGACGCCAGTCCAGTGGGATGGCCGGGCTAACCCGGGGTTTCTCCGGAACCAGCATCGTAATCAACATGGTGATCAGGATGATAGCCATGGCTACCAGGATGCCTGCCCATAGATTCCCCTGGCTGATCAACCGCCCAACCGTAAATGGGATGATCACCAGAGGTAAGGGTACTTCGAGGATGGTCTTTACACCTGAAAATCGCCCCCTCAAATTTTCGGGGACGAGGTCAGGGATCAAACCTTGTTGGGCCGCATGCCCGATATTCGTGGCTGCCGATAGGAGGATCATCAAGAAAAATAATGCCCAATAACCTGTCGACCCGGAGAGCCCGGCAATCAGACCAATCCCAGCCATGAGAACCACATCCAGCAGCGCACTCGCGAAAATGAACGGTCTGCGCCGTCCCAGTCTGGACGTGCTGCGATCGGAAATCATGCCTACCAGGGATTGGACCAGTAAGGCTGTCATCAAGGTCCACAAACGCAAGGTACCATAAAAGGCGCCCTTGGATTCGTCGCCGACAAAATGCTGGACGAGTAGGGGAACCACCAGCGGGGTCATGGTTTGAGCGAGACTGGTCAGTCCTAACCAATAAATATTAATGGATAAAAAATCATACCAACGGAGGTCGCGTTTCATGGGCGATCCAACCTTAGAACGGACAAGAGATCACAAACCAGGTGGGGGCTTTGCTTCCTATCACCCGGTTATTTGAGCAATGGAAGGGATGGTAGAGACTGCCCTGGGTAGAATGGCGATCCTGCAGCCTGGTTCCAGGTGTTTTAATTCCTCGAAGATCGCATTTCCAATAGAATCGGCGGTATGTAAAAGTAGTTTTTCGACCCTTGCGGAAGGAATTTCCGAAACCAGAATGATCCGGACTCGAGATCCAATCCGGGCTACCTGAAAAGCCTTATGCGGCCCAACCTGGAATCCTTCTCGGGCAAAGCGGTCCATAACATCTGAAAAGTTCCGCATTCCATCCATCCAGGAGGTATATGCCTGGCTGCCCTCTCCCTCCGCGCATTCAGCGGCCAGGATCACACAACCCCCGTCACGGGTGAGCATGGCTGCATGGGTCAGGCCTTTTTGAGCCTGGTAAAAATTGATATCCTTGGGATGACCGCCGGGAGAAGCGATGACCAGGTCGTATTCTCCCTGGCTGGCAACCTGACAAATGGATTGAGATAAAGGGATACCGGTCTGCATGACCGCCCTGGGATCTCCGGCTACGACGTGGACGATTTGCTTTTCTTCATTGAGGATAGCATTCAAGGCAAAATGGACACTTGCCATTCCCCCAATCTCCTCCACATCCTGGCGCATCGGGTTCTGATCGAAAACAGCCGTCCGTGCGTTGGGGTGGGTGAGCATAGCGTGGTTGTGGTTGATGGTCTCTCGAGCGGCCAGGCCAATCGCCGCAGTTTTTACCCCCCCGGAAAAACCCATAAAATGATGGGGTTCGATATCTCCTACGACAATCCGAAGATCGGCGTTTAGGAAAAGACGGTTGATAGCCACCGGGGTGCCAGACTGCGTATAGCCAAGATGGGTCAACTGATCGGGGTTATCGCAATCATGCGAAATCGCCGGATAACGATCCAGGATCCCTTGCGGGAGGATCGTACCGAGCTCTGATTTTTTCATTGGAACGTGTGTGCCGGTCGCAACAATGAATAACGTATTTTCAGGCGATATGCCCATCTGATCCAGGTGATCCAATAAAGGGGGGAGGAGAAATTCGTGGGGTACAGGACGGGTCTTATCATTGATGGCAATGGCGGCCGATTGGGAACCCCGGAAATCCTCCAACGAACAACGGCCTGCCGGGCAGGCTAAAGCATTGTACACTTCCTGGATAGGATTGGGCGCTGGGCTAATTTCTGTTGGCGCAATCCAATCTACCAGGTATCGATCCGGTAATTCAAATTCGATTGATCCGCGGCCATAGGGGATAGTGAATGTTTTCATGAGAGACCTTTTTGAATTTCGATAATGATTCCGTCAAGCGCGGGATCAATCACCTCGCACCTGGGGGAGAACCTGGCTGGCAAATAATTCAAGGTTATCCATATCATCCAGGTTCAACCATTGGAACATGACCTGCTGTGCGCCCGCTTGAGCCAGCAGCCCAAGTTGGTCTACGACTTCTGAACTGGTTCCAACCACGATTCCCCGGTTACGCAGGTCCTGAGGGGAGCTGCCGCTCCGGCCGGCCCGCTCTTGAACTTCCTGAGTTGATTTACCAAACACCAAGTTGGTCATCATGGATCGTTTGATATCTGCGGGAACCCGCCCATGAGCGATCAGGGCCTGGTTGAGCCGGTCATTCAATTCGCGATAACGATCCGGAAGCAAATAGATGGCATTCCATTCAGAGGCATATCGGGCTGCCAGCTCCAGGGTTCGCCTCGAACCATTACCGCCGATCAGGATTGGTGGACCGCCCGTCCGGGTAGGACGCGGCAGCAGGATGGCTTCCTTTACCTGGAAATAGCTTCCGGAATAATCAAATGGCTGGTCGCTGTTGAGAAGCCGGGTAATTACTTCCAGCCCTTCTTCGAAGCGATCGAATCGCTGCCGGGGGGGCAGGAGATCCCATCCATAGTGGCTGTGCTCACGCTCTTGCCAACCCGCTCCTAAGCCGAGCACCAGGCGTCCTCCGGAGAGATCATCCACTGCGGATGCCATGCGCGCGGTCAGGGTCGGATGGCGAAAGGATATCGGAGTGACCATGGGGCCGAAATTAATCCGCCGGGTATGGTCTGCCAACCAGGTTAGAGAGACCCATAGTTCTAATGAATCTAAATCTGGGGGATTGGCATTTGTATAATGATCAGAACGGAATAGACCCGCGAAACCCAGGTCTTCAACCGCGCGGGCTATTCGCTGCCAACGCGACCAATTCAATCCATTTTGCCCTTCGATCATGATGGATATTTTTATCATGGGTACCTGATTACCTGATTGCAGTTATATCCTAATCCCTTGAATCCCACAACTTTAGACCGAGGGTCAATTGGACCGTATTCCCAGGTTGGATAAGCAGCTCAAACTGAACTCCTACTATCCTGGCCAACAGCCCTTCTCGGAGATACACCCGCTCGGGGTCCAGCGAGCATGTCAGAAGACAACGCTCACCCGTGGCCGGATTGATCAGTGCAATCTGCTGCTCAATATTCGATTGTTGTAAAGCCGGCTGCCCGGTCTTCAGAACCGCTGCCAAATCGAGATGGATCTCACACTCACATGTGAATAAGAAGGGAAACTCGCTTGGTGAATCGTTGGTGAAATGGTAATGGGCTTCAATCCCATTCTCTACGAGGTGGATGGTTTTCTCGAGAGTGATCTGGTGATCTATCCTCACGGAGTATTGGGGATCACCATCGCGCATGTCGAGCGACATTTCCGCTCCACTGGAAAGGAGGGTAATTCCATCTCTTTCAATGCGGTCCACAAAACCTCTCCATTGAGCGGGCAGGTATGGCTGGTCTCCGTTCAATACCATATTGCGGATGGCCAGCTGCAGAGGCCCGGTCTCTTCCTCCCACACCCATGGATCCAGAAAAGTGCCTAAGCGGGTAGGGGGCGCCTCGATGGATAGTTCCTCTGGTGCAGTTAAAGTAATGGCAGGCAGCCAGGTCACAGGACGGGTATGTTCTTGTGGAAAAAATGAGTCTCCCAGGTGTTCTCCGTGAATGACGGCCAATGGGCTTCCGAGCCTGACTTTCCCTAACCGCAGGTCAATCCAATACAGAACCCTGCCGCCAAAGGGTGTGCTGACCACCAGGTAGCGACCATCTGTCTGGCAAATTTCTTCCCATCCATCGGCGTTTATATCGAGCGACCGGTTCAAAATCTCTCCGGATTTTGCCCACCGGGCAGCCTGTAAAAGGACTAACGCGGCCTGGGCGCCTTTCCATCCCGGATAGGTCTCTCGTCCAATACCAATACACCCAAACTCATATTGGTGAGATAGATAGGTGTGCAGCGCCAGATCATACAGCGCCTGTGCGCCTGCGTGATGCCCGGGGTGGAAGCTTTGAAGTTGGCTGCGGATCGTGGAGAAAAACTCTTCGAAGCGTTTGATTTTTGGCGAGCGTTCCAAGAAATCGAACCAATCCCGATAACCGTCTTCATGATAGGGTAAGGTTTTATCTGCCAGCGATGCATCCATCCAGCTGGCGCTCCCATCGAAGACCGGACTGATCTCCCGAACAGGATCCGGCGCATCCTGGAGGTGGATGGTCTCGATGGCGCCCGATCCTTCAAGCTCTGAAAGGAATTGATCCAGATGCGCCCAGGTTTGATTGGGGTCCACACCGCGGCCGTATCCCCACAACCCCATCGCTTCGGCGTCCTCGGCATAAGCCAGGCAGGTTTCCTCAGTCTGAGCCGACCTTTCCAGGTAAGAAAAGGCTAATCGGGTGTTCCCAAACCAGGCCGCGAAATTAAATGTATCGATCAGGCGTTCTTCATCTACAACGATTTTTATCCGACGGTCCCGATAGCGGGTTTCGAATACATGCGCGCCTTTTGCTCCGCTTGATTCCAGGATATGTCTTTCGATGAGAGTAGTATGATAACCCGCATCAGCCAGGAGGGGGATTAATGTCTGGCGCCAGCAGCGTTCCGGGTTCCAAAAGGTTCCCGGTGTGATCCCAAACGATTCTCGCAAGGTTTTTTGGTGCAGCTCGATCTGGCGAGCATTATCCCAGTCATGAGTTGCATAGGGGATATTCTGGGAATATGTGCTTCCGAGCAGCTCGAATTGACCTCTCTCTAATCCTGTGCGGATCATCTCCAGCGGCTTTGGGTCCAACCATTGTAAGGCGTGGATCAGGGTACCCGAAACATGAATATTAAATTTCATTCCGGGGTGGCGCAATAGGACGGTCAGCAGCCCCCGGTAACATACCTGGCTGGCCAGTAAAGCGTGCTCGCTAAGATGCTGGTTGAAGTGAAATACAATACCCAGTTTTAACCGCATGCTCAGATGATCATCCGGACTTAGGTGGATACCCGGTGATATTCCGGATCTCCTCGTAGAGAGGTTTTAACCGCTCATACATGCGGCAGTATACTTTATTGTAAAGTTCATCGTACAGCTTATGCGCCTGTAGATCGGGTTCAAATTGGTCGCCTGGATGGGTCATCTCTCGAACCGCGGTGGTGAAGTCGGGGTGCAGGCCTAACCCAACTGCAGCATCCATCGCTGCACCAAGACCGGAGGCCTCATATACATGCGGTCGTGAAACGGGCAGCCCAAAAATATCGGCGGTCAACTGCATGGCGGCAGTGCTCTGGCTCCCACCGCCGGCCACTCGGAGCTGGGTGATGGGTACCCCGCTGCGTTTTGCGGTTCGTTCTGCCCCTTCACGCAGTGCGTAGGCCAGACCTTCGAGGATTGCACGGTATAAGTGGGCGCGAGTGTGCACATCACCAAATCCAATCACCGAACCTTTTGCCTCAGGTCCAGGGGTTTTTAACCCAGGCGACCAATAAGGTTGGAGCATAAGCCCCTTGGAACCGGGTGGGATGGAATTTACGAGCTCATCGAAGAGTACTTCTGGCTCTACACCGCGTTCTAGGGCCAGTTTTTGTTCGTGGATTCCAAACTCTTGCTTGAACCAACTCACCATCCAAAAGCCGCGGAAGATTTGGATTTCCAGGCTGTACGCCCCAGGAACGGCAGACGGGTAAGGTGGGATGAGCGGAATTACCTCGATGTATTTCTGGTGGGTCGTGTTAATGGTGGCAGTCGTCCCATAACTGAGACAGCCAATATGAGGTTCGACGCACCCGGCGCCGATAACTTCGCAGGCTTTATCGGCTGCAGCAGCAATCAATGGCAGCCCGGCGGGGATCCCGGTGGCTGCTGATGCTTCTGCAGTAATCTCTCCGAGTACATGGGTGGGGGGAATGAGGTCGGGGAGGAAGGCTGGATCCATGGGAACTGCCTGCCATTTCCAGTCAAGTTTCCCGGCCCAGGATAATTTTTTGTAATCGAATGGAATATACCCTACCTGGGATCCTACCGAGTCAACATATTTCCCAACCATACGGTAGGTTAAATAACCTGATAAGAATAGGAATTTATGGGTGCGGTTCCAAATTTCCGGTTGAAATGTGCGGATCCAGTTGGCTTCAGCCTCGGATTGGAGATATGCCACCGTTTCGGTCATCCCAGACAGGAGGAAGGCCAACCCCCATAACCCCGAGACCGGTTTCAATCCGGGCGTACGGCGCTGATCCAGCCAGACAATCGCAGGGCGGAGCGGCTGCCCGGAGCTATCCAGGTTGATCACAGTCGACCGTTGGGTCGTTAATGCCACCCCAATCAAAGCCTCACGGGGGATACCTGACTCTGACCAGAGACATTGGCAGGCTTTACAAACAGCCTGCCAGAAGATTTCGGGGTCTTGTTCGGCCAGTCCGGGAGCAGTTGAATAATACGGTTCGATAGGAACGCGCTGCTTGGCAAGCAGCTTGCCGCGTAAATCGAAAATAAGTGCACGGACGCTCTGCGTTCCGTTATCTATAGCCAGGATCAGGTCGCCAGGCATCCGGTCCTCCAATGGAGTACAGATTGGGGTATGGTTCAGGATGTAATTCTAAACCGAACCTGAGATATTTTCAAACCCCAATAACGACCCAACATAACTGCTGACCTGAGATACTTCATCCTGCGATAGAGAGAAAGGGTGTGAATAACTGGTATGCCAGATCCTTGCATACCGCTCAACCTCTTTATTCCAGCGACCGGTGTCCCAACCCAATTCAGGCTGGGCTATCTCACGAATCCTATTGATAAAAGGGAGACCTCCACCGGTGGAAAGCAGTCCAAGCCTTACCCGGCGCAGCAGGAGATCATCCAGGTGAACTACTCCTTCTTCGCGAGCCGCCCAACGCAGCTCCCCCCAAATGTATGGGGTATTGGGTATCGGATCGAGATCCCCAGGACAGGCCAGTTTGTAAAGTTCTGCAGCAGAGCGACCATAACGCCCAATCAAACGGTACTGCTCGACAAAGTCTTCACTTTCTAGACCATTGTCTTCTACATGATCCAATACCCGCAGCCTGGGGTTGAAATCAGGTTTACCAGGCAGCCGCGAGCGGATGCGTCTCAAGGCCTCGTGTGCCATCAACCGGAAAGTGGTCAGTTTGCCACCGGTTACCGTTAGGAGTCCGTGCTCATCCCATAGGATGTGCTCGCGAGATTCTTTGGATGGATTGGCTTTCCCCGTATTGACAACTGCACGCACACCGGAGAAGCTCGCCTGGATGTCTGGTTCTCCCAGGCGTAATTCCGGAAAATAATGGTCAAGGGCGACCATCAGGTAATCCAGCTCGAGTGAGCTGATAGCCGGCTCGTTAGGGAGCGGCTCATCATCGATCCGATGATCCACATCGGTTGTCCCGAATAATGTCACCCCTTCCCATGGAAAGGCAAATAGGGGACGGTGATCGACTGGATGTGAAAAACAAATGGCTTGAGAGAGCGGAAAACGCTGCGCTGGAAACACCAAATGGCTCCCGCGTAACTGCCTCAGCCGCTTTTTACCACCGACATGCACTCTCAGGTTGTCAGCCCAGCAGCCGGTTGCATTGATAACTGCAGAGGATTGAACCTCTACCGAGCGGGATACACCCTTGCTGGTACGATCGCAGATCCGGACGCCACAAACGCGTCCGTCCTTCATCTGCAAAATTTGGTCTGCGCTTGCGTAATTTACTGCGGTACCGCCGGTCGCAGCGGCTTCCTGGATAACCCGCAAAACCAGGCGCGCATCATCTACCTGGGCATCATAATATTGGTGCCCACCGACCAGCCCTTCCTGACACAGCCGGGGAAAACATTGGAGCGTTTCTACTCTGGAAAAGCGGCGATGGTTCCAGCGCCTGGCCAAAAGGTCATAGAAGGCCATCCCCGCCCCATAGACCCAACCCGGCAGGCGGTCTCCCCGGTAGCTGGTAAAGATAAATCCAAGGGGGGATACCAAACCAGTGCCTTCACGGAGCAGCCGGTCGCGCTCCCTGACCGATTCTAATGTGAGACGCACCTGAGCATTCTGCAAATAGCGCAGCCCGCCATGAACCAACTTGGCCGACCGGCTCGAAGTACCTGCCGCGAAATCTTGAGCTTCAACGAGGAGGGTCTTTATCCCAGCCCGGCTGGCCTCACGCAGAATCCCCGCCCCGGTGATCCCACCCCCGATCACAACCAGATCATACTGTCGGTCGGGGTTATCCCAGAATTCCTGGCGACTGCCCAATGAGCTCATGATGCACCTCCCTGGATGGACTGCAAACCAGCTTTCCCGGATTAAGAAGGCCATCCGGGTCGAATACATCAAACGCCGACTGGATCAACCGGATTCCCAGAGTCCCTTTTTCACTGGGTAGATATTGGGCGTGGTCCTGGCCTACACCATGCTGGTGGCTGATCGTTCCCCCCATTTCTAAGATCAACCGGCTGGCCAGATCTTTCAATGTCCACCAGCGCTCCAGGCAGGCTTCGGGATCTTTGCAGCGGCGGAAAAGATAAGTGACATAAAAACTGGCGCCGGTCTGGTAGATGTGGGATAGGTGAACAAAAGCCAGCACCTGTTCTCCCTGGTTAGCCAATCCCTCACGGAGGGCGTCGCGAATGGTGCAGGCCGCCGAACCAACATTTTTCCAAGGCATGGCAGTTTCCAGGGTATCCAGCGCATACCCATATTCCCAAAGCGTATTTCTAAGATATGGGGTTAGAAAGCGGCTTTTTCGCCACATGTTTCCGATAAAGAAATCTACTGGAAAGCCGTGATGGCGGGTGGAGATCGAAACCACCTGATGCGCTGCCCTGGCCGCTTCGGGACGAGATCCGGTCACACCATAGACCAAAAGGCAGCGTTCTTTCCCGATCCCGATCCAACCTAACCCGCGCCTGGCCCATCCAACCAGAATGTCTTTTCCGGAGAGCACCAGGGTGGTTTCAGTTTCGATGGGATCGCTCAAACGGAGCATTGAAACACGCACATCTGACTGGCTGATTTCACGGACGGCTGAAACCCCGCTCTCCCAATCGGGAAAGAAGATTGCGCGGAAAGTCTCCGATTCTGGAAGCGCGAAAACCCGTACCGTAGCCTGGGTCAGGATGCCCATCCGGCCTTCCGAACCCAGTACCAGATGTTTGAGGTCCGGTCCTGCTGCGCTTGCCGGGAATACCGGGAGATCCAAATGCCCTGAGAAGGTTTCTAGATGCCCGCCCAGGAAGTGATCTTCAATCCTACCGTAGTGGTAGGATTGTTGGCCGCAGGAACGGGTGGCGATCCAACCGCCCAGGCTGGAGTATTCGAAAGATTGTGGAAAATGACCAAAGGTAAAACCTTGCTGGTTGAGCTGGCTTTCCAATTCGGGACCGAGAATGCCGGCTTCACAAACTGCCGTTTGACTGGTCGGATCCACTTCCAGCACCCGGTTTAATCTGGATAGGTCAACCGTAAGGACTGGAGGTTCACCTGTCAACGGATTGATATGTCCCACCACGCTGCTGCCGCCGCCATACGGGATCACACGAACGCGGTTTTTCTGCGCGAAAGAGAGGATTTCTTGTACCTCTTCAGTACGGGTTGGATAGGCTACACCGTCTGGGTAACAACCGATCCTATTGGAATGGAGGGCGATCCAATCCGGTAAACTTTGGCCGCGGGCATGGCGAAGCCTATCTTCGGGTTCGGTTGTGAAATAGTGAGATGCTGGTAATCTTGATTTGGGAATGGTTTTAAGAGCCTGGTCGAGCGTGCAATCCTCGATGTGCGCACCAGACCCAACAATACTATTCAGGTATTTTGCCGCAGAACCGGGTAAAGGATATTCTACGGTTTCATCGCCCCACCCATTCCAGCGTTTCATGTTTCCCCTTCCAATGCCGTCCTAGAGATTTGATTCCCACAGGTCAATACTGTCTTTCATGACCTTCCATGTAATCTCTCTCGCCCGGTCAGAATCCCGATCTAAAGCCGCCCGGTGGAGATCCTGATAGTACACTCTGGAGACGGCCCGGGCTTCCTGTCTGTCGAAATATTTCAATCCAATCGCTTGATACAATCCGAGAAATCCATTCAAAATCAGGGTGTAGACGGGGTTTCCAGATTTAACTGTCAGGAGGTGGTGGAGTTCCCAATCGATGCTGGAAAAAGCCTGTGGAGTATCGGGTAGGTTTGAAACCCCTGCCAAAAATGTGGCAACCTCCTCTGCAGCATTGCGGATAGCCATAGTGGTATAGTCCGGAGCCAGGGCCTGCCGGACGACCAGTAAATGGGTTATGAACTGTGGACCCACGGAGGAGGAGTGCCGGGCGAGCGAGCCCAGCACAGCAAGACTGCCTTCTTTCCAGTAATCGCGGACACGGGTGGGCTTTCCATGCCGGATCTCGATCCAACCATCTCTGGCCAACCGTTGGAGCACCTCGCGCAAAGTGGGTCGAGTAACACCCAGCATACCCGCCAGTTCTCTCTCGGCGGGTAAGTTTGAATCGATCGGAAAATTTTGATCGAGGATGGCAGTGATCAGGCGGTTTTCAGCCAACTCGGCAGGTCTTGGCGGGTTATCCCATTCCATATGTTTCTCCACTGGTTAGAGGTCTGACCAGTTATAGTGTAACCAGAAACATCCCACTTTTCAAGTAGGAATTTCTAATGCTACATCCAGACGAGTGATTCGATTATGGAACTAAGGATTTTTGATACAGGCGGTGGGTCTTATAAAAATCGATCCCCAGTCTGCGAAGCTCCAGCTGCATCTTTTCATTATCTACGCCAATTTGCACCAGGTCCGCGTGGTCAAAATTGCCTTCTACGACGCTTTTCTGCATTTCACTAAACAGAATGGCAGTCCCGCCTAACCCTCTGTAATCTTCTACGATCCCAGCTCCGTTGATGTTAATCCATTTCGTTCGTCGAGTCTCGAGGAGGAGATCGATCCAACCTAAGGGGAAGAGTTTCCCGCGAGTACGCTGAACGGCCTCCGAGATATCCGGATAGGCGACCAGAAAGCCAACCGGTTGGTCTTCTTTCATCAAGATTTTTATCAAGCGTGGATTGGCAAACCAGAGCATCTGGTCGGCCAGAGTTTTGACTTCTGCCTGGGTAAGCGGCGTATTCCCTTGAGTCCCCCCCAATGAGGCGTTGTATAGATCCATCAAGCGGGGGATCATCCTCGAAAATTCCCGGCGGTTCTTGAAACGGGCAACGTGGATCCCCCGGCGTTCCTGAATGCGCCGGGCTGCTTCGTGGATCCTGGGTGGAAAATCCATCTGCCCGCTGAGATATCCCGATACCAGATCGCCTTGAGAAATAAAACCTGAGGCTTCGACCAGATCAGGATAGTAGGGCAGGTTGTAGGGTAATCCAAAAGCCGGGCGATGTTCAAACCCCTTTACGAGCAGTCCAAGCCCATCGAAAACTGTAAACCCTTTGGGCCCGACGATTTTGTTCAGGCCCTGCCGGCATGCCCAGGCAAAGCCAGTCTCGAACAATCCGTGGGCAGCCTCAAGACTGTCCTCACACTCGAACTGGTAGAAAAAGCCGGTCTGCTCGTGATTGAACTCATTGTAGGCATGATTATTTAAAACAGCCAGACGACCGACCGGCAGTTTGCCCTGGTAGGCCAGGAGAAATACCGCCTCTCCTCGCTGGTAGAATGGATGCCGGTGATTAAATACCTTACGGGCATCCGGTTCGAGCGGCGGAACCCATTGGGGTGTGTCCTGGTATAAGCGAAAGGGCAAAGCCAGGTAATCGCTCACCAACCGGCTGTCATGAGGGTCTACCTGAATGATTTTCACATACTATTCCGCAATCGCTTCAACCAGCTCGCGGCAAAAATCGGGGATGTCCTCAACGACGCGGCCCCATACTATGTTCTTGGACCGGAAGGCGGGTACATCTCTCCAGGTAGATCCCGCGTTGATCAGATCATCCTTGATGCCTTCGCTGCCCGTAGCCGGATGTCCTTTGACAATCCCCGCGCTAATCCCAACCAATCCGGCATGGCAAATCATCCCGACGATCTTACCGGCTTCGTAAGTCTCTTTGACCAGGCGCTTCACTCCTTCATAGCGGCGAATTTTATCCGGCGCCCAACCCCCGGGGACCACGACAGCATCGAATTGATCGGCTTGGATATCATCGCAACCCACGTCGGATGTGGCTTCCAGGCAGTGTTTTCCAATGTACTTCTCTTTTGCCTTGATTCCCACAATGGTTACCTGGGCGCCTTCTTCTCTCAGGCGCATCACTGTTACCCAGAACTCCAGGTCCTCATACCCTGGCCCTACCAGAAAAGCGATTTTTTTACCCTGCAGGCGCATGTTTATCCCTTTAGAAATCCTGATCTTTTGTGGTAATCCGAAAATAAAACCCAAACAGTTCAAAGCAACTTTGTTGCAAACGTCTCCTTACCTACAAATCATTTTATACCGATTTTGAATTACCAATCGTGAGACCGTCGAGTTAAAAGACACAGCCAAAGAAGGGATACCTTTCCCGCTGGCTTTGGCTGTTTTTGAGGGACACCCAGGTATCAGAACCCATTAAATATCTGATCCAAATCCTCCTCAGGCACATCGAAAACAGATTGGATGGGGGCCAAGGGTTCTTGTGACATCCACTTTGGAAGCCGGTCATCCGCAGAGGTAAACCCGGCATGCCGGTTGAATTCACGCTCCAGGGTCAAGGTTTCCCGGCCCAGGACCTGTAAGATATCAACGGGGACCTGCCAATCGTACCTGGCCTGAAGCAGATCGCGGATGCTCTCAGGGACGACCGCAAAACCGAATCCAGAAAAAATACAAGCTCCCAGGGTATCGTACCCAGCCATGTTGATCTGGGCTTTTCGGGATAGCTCAACCTGGCCACGCGGATCCAGGTGGTCGACCTTGGCTCGAATGGTCAGCCCTGCGGTGTGGTCGGCGCCCTGTGGGCTGGTTGCATAAGTGACACCCGTACCCTTGATCGCCCGCGGATCATAAGCAGACAGAGCCTGGTTCTTGACCACGGGAACGCGCTCGATGCCCAGGGTTTTTCCGGTGTATGCTGCGCCATTGCCCAGGATTGTACCCTTCTCGGTACCCTGGCGAATCTCCTGGAGGAGGTCGAAAACCTGCTGAGGATTCCCAAAATCCATCCAACCGGCATCAACGGACATACCCAATGCTGCGCCAATGTCTATCGAATCCAAACCCAAATCGTTGACCTCCCAATTCATGCGGGCGATGCAGTCCAGATCGGCGATCCCCAGATTAGCCCCCATCAGACCAATCGTTTCGTATTCGAGAGGAGACACGATCGCCTGCCCATCCGGCCCAGCATACGTATTGGAGCAGCGGATGGTACATCCCGCCATGCAGGCATGGGTGGGCTGGCCGTCACCTCCGCGATCCAGAAGGACCTCTCGGAGATGCTCACCGGATACTCGTTCGATGTCTTCAAACCTACCCTGGGAGAAATTACGGGTGGGCAGCCCGCCGAAGGAATTACACAACTGTGCCATTCCAGCCGTACCATAATCCCGGTAAACCACGGTTTGAGGCTGAGCCATCAATGCCTGGGTAAAGCGTTTTTGTGCCTCGCGGAAGGCTTCGAGGTGGGCGATCGGCGGTTTTTGACAGCCTGTGCTGTCGAAAACTATGGCTTTGAGGCCTTTGCTAGCCATCACGGCGCCCATGCCACCCCTTCCATTAATCCGCGATGGGGTATGATCCTTGTCCAGGTTTTGGATCCCGGCTACCTTATACAATCTCTCTCCGCCTGGACCGATCAGAGAAATGGCAGCTTTTGGACCATACCGGTCTACCAGGCGGCGAGCCGTTTCATACACCCCCAACCCCGTAAGATCTCCGGCAGGGTCAAACCGGGCGCCGTCCTGATTGAGGACTAAGACAGACCATCCGGGAAGCGCAGGTCGTTCTTCCAGGATCAGGGCTTTCATCGCCAACATGCTCATCTGTATCCCGGTAGAACCGCCCGCGTTGCTTTCTTTGATCCCACCGGTCAAGGGGCTTTTTGCTCCCACCGATAAGCGATCGCAGCTCGAGAGCATATGCCCGGTCAGCAGGCCAGGCGCGAACACCAACTTGTTCTCGGGACCGAGCGGGTCGCAGGTCGGGGGAACTTCGTCCAGCAGGATACGCGCAAGCAGGCCTCGTCCGCCAAGCTGGTTCCAGTGATCCGGCACCGGTTCACGTGTGAGAGACCGGGTTCGAAGATTTACCCGCCAGATCTGCATGACCTATCCTTTCTGGGAAGTAACTTCTTCCAGAGATGCGGAGAAGATAGACAGCCCCTGATCGATCTGGTCAGCGGTGACGATCAGGGGTGGGATCCACCGGATGGTGTTGTCCCAGGGGCCGCAGGTCAGCAGCATCAGGCCTTTATCCAGGCAGGCGTGGGCCACAGATTTCGCGGTAGTCTTATCGGGTTTACGATCTTCTGTGCGGAATTCCACGCCGACCATCAGACCCAACCCACGGACATCTCCAATGCGCGGATAATCTTCTTGAAGGTGGCGCAGCCCCGCGACCAATTGTTCCCCACGCCGGACAGCATTTCCGGGCATATCTTCTTCGCGCATCGCCTGGATTGTCGCCACAGCCGCGGCAGCGGCAACCGCATTACCCCCATACGTGCCGCCGTGAGAGCCGGGTACCCATTTCTTCATCAGGTCCAGGCGGCTGATAACCCCGGAAATTGGCAGCCCGGATCCTAGTCCTTTTGCAACCGTCAAAATATCGGGAACCAGATCAAAGTTCTGACAGCCAAACCACTTCCCTGTCCGACCAAAGCCGGATTGGATCTCATCCACGATCAAGAGGATCCCATGTTGATCGCAGGTCTGGCGCAGGCTCCGCAGGAAACTGGCGGGTGGAACGACATAACCTCCCTCACCCAGGATGGGTTCGATGAGGATTGCGGCTGTTTCCTGGGGAGCCGTCTGGGTGAGCAGTAAAAACTCCAACTCCTCCAAACACCACTGCGCGGTCTGTTCATCACTCCAACCATACCGATATGCATATGGATATGGCGCTACAAAGACTCCGGGCATCAGGGGCTGGTACCCCGCCCGGTAGACGGTTTTTGATGTGGTCAAAGACATGGTTGCCACCGTCCTGCCGTGGAAACTGCCCTGAAAGACGATCACATTGGGTCTTCCTGTGGCATGCCGGGCGAGTTTTATCGCGCCTTCGATGGCTTCCGCGCCGGAATTTGAAAAGAAAAACCCATCCAGGCTGGGGTGGACAATGGTCTTGAGCTCATCGACCAGCTCCAATAATGGAGGATGGATCACGATATTTGCCTGTCCATGGAGGAGCAGGCCAGCTTGTTTGCGGATTGCCTCTACCACACGTGGATGGCAGTGGCCGGTATTGGTCACGCCAATCCCACAGGTAAAATCCAGATACTGCCTGTCATTCTGATCGTATAAATATGCGCCTTCGCCGCGCACTGCGATGATATTTGTGTAATGGGTCCAAACAGGAGAAAGGTGGTTGAATGATTGAGGAAGCGATTCCATAGGGTTGCCTGACTGAGATTCGAACAGGCAAGGGCCGGGTTGTCAGCCCTTGCCTCAAATAAATGGTTGATTATTTTACCGGGATGGCCGGGTCGCTGATCCAATCCAGACCCAGAGCGGTCAGGGTATTCTGCGTTGGAAGTCCGCCCTGGGTCCAGCCATTGAGGTCATAATACTGGTCCAGGGCAGTCTCGAACTCGCCTGGGTCGATGGCAACATCCGCAGTGGGTCCCGTGCCCACCAGAGGTTTGAAAAACTTCTTTGGCAGGCGATCATCCTTGCGAGAAAAACCTTCCCGAGCATTGAAGGCGCGCAGCATGTTCAGGCGGCGCCTGCCAACATCCATCAGCTCCTGGACAGTGACGTCCCAACCGGTGACGGCCGAGACGAGCCGGGCAATTTCATCGGGGCCATACAGGCACCAGGCTGGACCGTAGACGAACTGGCAAAGCTCCAGGGTATCCAACATACTGTAGAACCACTGCGTATAGGCGCCGAATTTCACTTTTTCTGGTCCGAAGCTTCCCGGAGCGGGTGGCTGGGTCAGGCCAATTTTTTCAAGCCTCTCCAGATAGAGCGGTGGGCAGCCTTCTTCGTACATCCAATCATGCTCGCTGGATTGATGGTCGGCGCCAAATGGATTGACGGCATAGATCAATGCCAGGGATTTCTTCGACTGGGGCATATGCGCTGGGGCTTCTTCGTTTTTTACGGTTACCAGGCATTCTTCAGCAGCCGGTCCCCAGACTTTTGCCGCACGCGCCGAACCCTCGGACAGGATTGGACCCAGAGCGCCGGTGTGCGTCGCGATCTGGCGAAGCACTTCTAACATACCATCCGGGTCTCCATATGTAAGCTGTAGCCCTCCGGTTTGTTCCAGTCCGATGATTCCGCGTTGGAAACATTCGATGGCAAACGCGATTGTCGCACCCGCGGAAATCGTATCCACCCCATACATATTGCAGATTTCGTTGGCCTTACAGATCGCCGCCAGATCTCGGATCCCACAGTATGAGCCAAAAGTAGCCAGGGTTTCGTATTCCGGACCTCCATAGACAGGGTCAACCGGATATTTGCCGTCCTTGATCTCGACCACGCGTTTGCAGCGCACGACACAGGCGTAGCAGGTCTCGCGTTCTTTCAACACCGTATCGTACATCTTCTCGCCGCTGATATCTTCGCAGAACTCGAACTGTCCCTCCGTATAGTTGCGGGTTGGCAGCGACCCGAGCATATTCTGCGGCATGACCACCACGGCTGTGCCATATTTTCCAAGGCCATCAACGTCCGCATTATCCGGAAGCCATTTTGCCCCGGTCTTGGCCAGTTCGGTCACGGCCTTTGGGTTAGCTGTGGAGATTCGCTGCGTCCCGCGCACGGCTATGGCCTTCAAATTCTTGCTGGCCATTACCAGACCCATGCCCGTCCGGCCGTTATTGCGGTTTGACATGCTGATCATGGTGGAGAACCGCACACCAGCTTCAGCTCCAGGGCCGCACTGCAAGATTTGAATCTTTGGATCGCCCAGTTCGGCCTTTAGGATGGATTCCACCTCTCCGGTTACTTTTCCCATCAAGTGGCTCGCGTCATGCAGCTCGGGTTTGCCATTGTGGATGGTCAGATATACAGGCGAAGGAGACCGGCCGCGCACAACAATCCCATCAAATCCGGCAAACTTGAGTTCGGCAGGGAAGTAGCCACCGGACTGAGAATCGCCGATTCCGTCGGTCATGGGCGACTTTGCATTCACATTCAGCCGGCTCTGACCGGAAACCGGCGCCCCGGTCATGACGCTCAACATCAGAGTCAGGATATTTTCTGAGGAGAGCGGATCGATCCCCACCGGGACCTCACGCAGGATATAGTAAAGCCCAAAGGCACTCCCCCCCATATATTTGCGATAAAAATCTTCGGGCGGCTGCTCGATTTGAAACGTGCCTTGGGTCAGATTAACGTGTAAGATTTGTCCAGTATATCCGTTTGGCATGGATCCTCCAGTATGGTGTATTCTACATCAGGCTTCTTCGGTTTCGACACGATAAGGATCGATATCCGGAATCCCCGGCTTGACATAACTGCGGATAGGGAAGTACAACAACGCGCCAAACCCCGTGGCTGCGAGCGCCAACCAGATCGAGGACATGCCTTCTTCTGTGATCTGGCTATAGATGGCGAGCAGGATAATGGCTGCGGGAGCCAGGGTAATCAAGACCAGCCCCACGTATCCGCCGGGCACCTTTTTACGAGGCAGTTCCGGACGACTAAAGCGCAGTTTCCACAGGGCCAGAAATTCTGCCATCAAAACAAGCATGTTCAAGAATACATCGACGACCACCAAAAATGCAAAGGCTTGAAGTGAGAAGAATGAGAATATCACGCCGCAGAAAATGATGGCGACCCAGGGAGTCCCAAACTTTGGGTGGACCTTAACCATCCATTCCGGCATCATTCCATCTTCAGCCATGGCAAAGGGGACCCGCGTCCCCCCTAAACCATTTCCAATAAACAACCCGATCATACTCAACACGGCCGCAAAGGTGACAATGATCCCAAGCCCGCGCGACAATCCGCTGTCACGTACCCCCGTAAATTTATCGCCGATTGCGTGAGCGATATCCGGGAATTCCCATCCAACCGGGCTGGCAGGGTCAACACCCCAGGAATTCACCTGCTCTTCGGAAACGCCATATTCCGCGAGGGTAGCACCAATTCCAGCGCCTTCCTCAAGTTCCTCCTGACCCCAGAGCAGGTACTGACCATTATCGGCAGCACCCCCGTATAGTCCTGCAAAGGTAGGGATCGTATAGGTTGCAATGGCAGCTACCAGCACCAGTACCATTGCCAACGGATAGGTGCGTTTTGGGTTAACAATTTCATCCCCGGCGGCGGTGGGTAGTTCCCAGCCCATATAATTCCACATCACCACAAATAATCCTGTGCCCAGGGCTCCAAACAGGCTTTCACCCTCTGGTAGAAACGGCAGGGATGGGATTGTATCCGCCCGAATCATATTGATGAACCCAAAAATGGACATCAATACCAGGGGTACCATCATCACGATACCCAGCCAGTTTGCGGTTAAACCTGCCAGGCGCGCTCCGCGGATGTTCAAGGATGTGATCGCCCAGATCAACACAAGAGCGACCAGCCAGGATAAAAACCAGGCCGGAAGCTCGATCCCGCCAATGACCGCTCCATCCCGTAAGGCAGGCACAAAATACCCGATGTAATACGCGGCCAGAACGGGATAGATGGATACATCTACCCAGGATACGACCCAATTCATCCAGCCCGCCATGAACCCGGTAAACGGCCCAAAGGCCTGCTTGACCCAGTGGTAATACCCTCCCTCCACCGGCATCATCGAGCTCATCTCACGGACCATGAGCATATTGGGGATACTGAAGACCAACGGGGTGACAAAGAGCAATAAAATGGCCAGGCCAGGTCCTGAGAGCCCAACCATGGGCTCTACCCCAAACGATCCCCCACAAACGGTGAAATAGATCAGACCGAATAGTGGAAGCAAGGTCAGCTCGCGCTTGAGTTTGCGCGTTTCGGTCTGCACCAGACTTGCCTGGGGTTTAACGAGTGTTTGCGTCATTTTTCCCTCCCATTCCCTTGCAAGCGTACCTCCACGAGTTTCAAAGGGTCAGCCTCTCCTCATTGGAGGTAATGAGGAGAGGCCGTTTTTATGCTTGGATCGGATGTCCTAACCAACTGGCTCCGGTACTGACATTTCTTTGATGCCGTAAGGGAACCCGTACTCTTCCATCAGATCCATAAATGGAACCGGGTCGAATGCCTCGGGACCGAGGACACCCTTGCCTTTCCAGACCCCTTTTTCTAACAGTTCGAAGGCAATGACTGGATTAAACCCGGTTTGGGCAACCACAGATTGAACGCCGAGTTCTTTCATGCAGGTTTCGTTGTCGGCTACCTGGTAGATGTAAACCTGGCGTGGTTTGCCATCTTTCATCCCTTTAACCCAGGTGCCGGCGCAAGTTTTTCCAAACATGTGATCGCCCAGGTGAGCGGGGTCTGGCAAACAGGCTGCCACTACGTCGCGGGGAGCCACCATTACATTTTTTACCTTGATCGGTTCTTTGTTGTCGAGACCAAGCATATGCAGCGTCTTCAAAACGCCGATAAACTGGTCGCCAAGGCCGTACTTGAAAGTCACTCGCTTGCATGGTATCCAGCGTGGAACCAGGAGGACTTCCTCGTGCTCGACGTTGACGCATTCAACCTTCCCGATCCCATCTGGGAATTCGAACATTTCTGGTTCGGAGAAGGGTGGGGTGGTAAACCAGCCTTTTTCCTTTTCCCAAATGACCGGCGGATTGAGGCATTCTTCGATGGTGGTCCAGATCGAGAAGTTGGGGGCAAACTCATAACCGCGGACTTCAAGGTTGGCGCCGTCCCGGACACCGATCTCTTCGATTTCATCGAAAAGGTGATCGGATGCATAGCGGGCAAAAAGGTCTGCCATACCCGGTTCGACACCCATCCCCAAAAAAGCCAGGATGCCTTTTTCTTCCCATTTCTTGGCCCGTTCGAACTGGTAATCACCCAGTTTTACTCCGGTCTGGTGATATGGATCTGTGGGATGCGGCTCGGAGAGCGACATGGCCATATCCATATAATTACAGCCGTATTCATAGGCCGCATCAAAAATGGGCACATTGAAAACCGGATCGCAAGCATTCATGATCAGGTCGACCTGGTGTTTCCGTGCAAGAGCGACGATCTGATCCTGCTGGGAAGCATCCACCCATTCGACCGGGAAACGTTTTGGGTCATTTAATTTCGCCTGGACTTCCTCGGCCCGAGCCTGGTTATAATCGGCAAGAACCATCTTTTCCAACCACTGCCGGCGGGCGGAAATCACGGCAATTGCTTCACCCACACCACCTACACCTACTAGCAAAATCTTCATAACCCATCTCCTTGATTGAATGACGGAAAATCCGAAATTACATCACACGGCCATTTTCTCGGTCTCTAGTTCTTCCTCTTCTTCCTCTTCCTTCTCAAGCTGATCCAGCTCATCCTTGCGCAGAGGCCGGAGCGCATCTTTGAGTGCCAGGATCCCCAAACGGTTCTTGAAATCCATCTCCTTTCCGGTGACATCCAGGAGTGGTTTAGGCGGGTCTTTCTTCTGAGTGAGCAGAGACACAACCACCACCAGGATGACGGACGCAACAAAGGCCGGCACTGAGCTGATATAGGTAGCGTCCCAGATTGCCGTCTCTGTGTCCCCCGGGTTGGCAGCCATTGTAAAAGCGTTGTAGTAATAGGCCAGACCGATCAGCCAGGTTACCCACCCGCCGATAAATCCGGCCAGGGCCCCGGTATGGTTGGCTTTCTTCCAGTACATCCCCAAGGCGAAAGGCGCAAAGACACCCACCAGAATGATCGTCCAGGCAAACACCGAGAGCTTATAGATAGTCGCCGCAAACAGCGCAACCATCAGGCTGATCACCCCGATGACAAGGACCATGATCCGCGTCCAACGCAGTTGGGTCTTGGAGCTCATCTTTTTCTGGAAGTATGGAAGGATGTTTTCGGTAAATACCGAAGCGCCGGCCAGAATGGAGCTGTCAGAGGTGCTCATCAAGGCGGAACACAGCGCCGCGATGAAGAGCGCAGTTAAAATTGGTGATAGGTGTTGTAATGAGGCTGTTACCAGCAAAAATTCGGTTTGGTCGGGCGCGATATTCGGATTGAGGGCGAACATGGCCAGACCGATCAAGGGCGACATGACGCCGAAGACCAGATATAGGATTGCCGCCAGATATGTCCCGTGGACTGCAGTCGATTCATTTCGAGAGGACATCGAGCGCTGCATCAAGTCCTGAGCGGCAATGCTTCCAAATCCAAGAGCCATCCATGCACCCGCCCAGTAAATCCAGCCGGTCGACCCTGTGTAACCCAGGTATCCCTCACCGGCAATGGGCATCAGCGTAAACGGCTTGGAAACAAACAACGATCCCGCATTCGTGACAAATTGATCCCAACCGCCCACTGCATTCATCATGGCAAAGAAAATGAGCGTAATACCACCGGCAGTCAAGAACATCTGCATGAAATCCAGCAGGGTGTCGGCCCACATCCCACCCATCATCGTGTAAGAAATCACGATGGTGGCTACAAAAATCATTCCGATCCAAACTGGCCAGCCCAGCAGTGCGTGAACGATGTTCCCACCTGCGACGATCTGCGCAGCCGTCCATCCAAAATAGGTGATCAATTGGATGACTGCCCCGGCGACAGACATGGCTTTACCATACCGCCGTTCGAAGAAATCGATGATCGTCAAATAACGGGCGCGGCGCATCAACCGGATGAAGAAGAAACCAGAAATAAACAAGCACGCCGCTGCTCCAAAAGGATCGAAGACCACACCCTGGAAGCCCCACTGGTAGGCCGTGGAGCTGGCACCCATCAGGGTTTCAGCCGCAAACCAGGTAGCCATAATCGATGCACCGGTGAGATAGATTGGCAGCCGGCGCCCAGCTACGATGTAGTCTGCATTGTTGCTAACTTTCCGTGAGGCGTAATACCCGATCGCTAAGCGGATCATGAAGAATACGACAATGCCACCGATAACTAACCACGTGTATTGATATCCATCCAGTCCCATGTTACCCTCCCTGTTCTTTGGTGTTGAAACGGATGCAAAAATGATTCTGGTTAGTTGGCCGTCAGTATTGCTGGAGCAGAAAGCGTGCGACTCACCTCCTTCAGTGTGTCTTCCAGACGATCCAAAACCTGGTCGAGTTGTTCATAGGTAATCACTAATGGAGGCTCGATGCGAACCGTGTGAGCGCTGGTGAGCGTTCCAGCGACCAGGACGCCCCGTTTGAAGAGACCCGCCGCGATTTTGTAACCAACGGCAGCGTCCTTGAAATGCATCCCAATCAAGAGTCCCCGGCCGGTAATCGAATCATAGATATCCGGATACTTCTCGACCAGAGCGTTTAATTTCGGGATCAAATAATTCCCTTTATCTGCCGCTTGTTCCCATAACCGGTCACGCAAGATCACCTGGATGGTGGCAATTGCGGCACTGCAAGCCAGGGCGCCTCCACCGGTAGTGGTCGTGTGGATAAATGGGTTGGGGTACATCATCACCTGCCAAATCTCCTCGGTCGAGCAGAAGGCGCTGATCGGCATTACCCCGCCCCCCAATGATTTCGCAATCGCGATGATATCCGGTTTTACATCCCAATGGTCCACCCCCCAGAGCTTCCCTGTCCGTCCGAGACCAGTCTGGACTTCATCCGCGATCAACAGCACCCCATAGCGATGGGTTATCTCGCGCAGCCTTGGCCAGAAATCGTCTGGGGGCACAATGGCCCCTGCCTCTCCCTGGATCGGCTCCATAAGGACTGCAGCGATGTCGATGCCCACTTTTTGGCAAATTTCAAGCTGTTTTTCAACCGCGTCGGCGTCTCCAAACGGCACATGATAAACCGGCCCTCCATACAATATTCCCGGGGGCTGACGGTAATCTGATTTACCCATCATACTGAGGGACCCCATGGTTTTGCCGTGAAAAGCCTTGACAGCCACGATAAAACCATTTTTTCGCGTGTACATCTTCGCGAGCTTGATCGCTCCTTCAATTGCCTCCGTACCACTGGCGCAGAAGAAGCTGTACTTGATGTCCCCAGGGGTGATCATCGCCAACAACCGCGCCAGGACACCCCGGAGCGGATCGATCAATTCCTGACTGGGCATCGGTGTATGGGAAAGTTGAGCTTTGACTGTTTCAACTACGTCCGGGTGGCCCCAGCCCAGGTCCATCATTCCATATCCACCCAGGCAGTCGATATATTCGCGCCCCAAAATATCACGGAATAACGCCCCCGACCCGGTCCATTCAGTGGCCGCCCAATCACCGGCTTCGGTGACGGACTTGCGATAATCTAACCAGCCTTTATTGAAATGCTCGGCGAAGTTATACTGACATTCTTCAATGATCTGTTTGGCCTGGTCTTCTTCCACGTTGGGTGTGTGGATAATATCGATCCACCGTTTTGAGTACAAAATTGCTTCGTCGATCGATTTCTGCATGTTTGTGACCTCCTGAAATCGCGTCAGTATTCCGTATATTCACTATACGGTTGGTAAGAAGAACAATGAGTCGGGCGATCCTTATTCTTCAGAGGATACAGCCTGACCATTTGGATCACAGACCGATGAGGGAATTCGCCACCGATAGACGTCTTTAATTATGATGGGAACGATTGAGGTCGTGGTCCTTCTGACTCCAGGGATTTTACCGATTACTTCGGTCACAAAGTTATACAGTTCAACATTATCCCGTGCATAGATCTGGACACTGATGTCGGTTTCGCCAGTAGAGCACGCAACGTAACTCACCATTTCAAACTCGGCGATCTTCCGAGCGACTTCCATCACATTCCCGGGTTCAACTTCGAGGAACGCATCCGCAACTACCGCAAAGCCAAGTTTGTTTGGGATGGCAATCGCGCTGACTTTAATGATCCCCTGTTCAGTCAACCGCTCCAACCGGTAGCGGACAGCCCGGACTGAGATATCCCCTATTTCTCGGGCGATATCCGCGGCGCTCATCCTGCCATCATCAATGAGCAAATCGACGATTTTCTTGTCAATAGTATCTACGATGGGCATATAATCACATTCAATTGAGTTTGACTGCCGATTGTTACACATATTATAGATTTTATTTCCGTTAATTACAAGAGGAATTATAAAATAAAACCACCCAGTTCGGGTGGTTTTAATCTGGCGGGTTATCCGCTCACATTCATATTGGATTGGAGTGGGTCAGGGTAGGTTCCAATAAGCAATTTCATCATACTGGGCAGTAAAATCCTCGGTTTCGGATGCGGCGATGAATAAACCAAATTTTCCCTGTGTGTATGTGTTGTCCTGAACCTGCCCAGTCTGAACGCCATTGGCATAGAAGGTAAACTGATTGCCTTTTACCATTATACCGACCCGGTTTGCCTGGTTGGGTCCTTTGCGGATCGCCTCATTGGCGGTCCAATCCACTATGGCCGTGAAGGTTTTGCCATCCCAGTTCCGCATGCTGTACTGTCCATCACATGAGAACCCATAGACATATCCCTTATTATTCTCAGGAGCGCGGAATACAACGCCATATCGATCATTCCCGGAACATTCCTCAGGCTTAATGGTGGCCTCAAGATAAAAATTAACCAGGTTAGAAAAAGATAATGTCCAGCTATGCCAGCCGTCGGGATTGAAAGCGGTCATCGCCAGGTATCCATCTTTTTCTTCTATCTTGACATGGTCATCTGTATAAACGGCGAAATTGTTTCCATTGTCCAGGTCATCGATCCATGTGGGATCCCCCAGGATCAGGCGGGGATCCGTGGGTGGTTGGGTCGAAGTAGCGGCTATTGTCGTGGGAGTTTCACTCGGTTCGGCTGTCGAAGTCGGCGTAATTTCCTGGGTGGCAGTTGGCGTAGGTGGAACGACGGTGGGTGGGGAAGTTGGTGGAAGCGTAGTGGGTATCTGGGTTAGTAATTGTTGGACCTGGGTAGCAACCTGATCCGGATCAGGTGTCGCGGGGTTTTGTTGTGGCAGGTTACACCCCACGACCAGAATACCCGCGATCAATACTATGCTGACGAGACGTAATTTCATCATCTCTACTCCTTTTAGAAAAAACGGGTCCAATCGGTCCCGCTAAGAACCGAACAGGATAGGGCAATAAAGGCGATTAATAAGATCAGACCACAACCGCACCCTGTACAAGATACCCCGCGCCCGAAACCAAAACGGTCTTGAAGCCAGTCAAATAACCAGTTTAGTAGAAATAGTTTTAAAATACCTGAGAGACACCCGGGTCGCTGATCCATCATTTCCTCCCAATTATTCCGTTCCGTATATCATGACGGGACATCACATCGGGTTGTATTATACTTCAGGTAGCTCTGAGAATTTATCCCTCCTAAATGATTATCGTGAGATATAATCAAGCAGCGTATCCACAGTAAGTTCGGTTATAATCTAATGAAAATTTAATCTAGCTACTCCTATCCTGTTTGGATGGGAGTAGTGCAGAACTATCAAAGGATATCATCATGGACATATTTGAGAAATGCACAAAATACACCGCGGCAAAAGATGCCATGGCCACGGGGATTTACCCGTTCTTTATTCCTCTGTCAGAAAATGAAGGCACTGAGGTGATTTATAAAGGCCACCGGCTGATTATGTGTGGCTCAAATAATTATCTTGGCTTGACAACCCATCCAAAGGTTCGGGAAGCAGCAATCAACGCTGTCAAGCGCTATGGGACAAGCTGCACGGGTTCGCGCTTTTTAAACGGCACCCTGGAAATGCACGAACAATTGGAACACGAGCTGGCAGATTGGGTTGGTAAAGAAGCTGCGCTTACTTTTTCGACCGGGATGCAAACCAACCTTGGGACGATCAGCGCTATCGTCAACCGGGGGGATTATGTAATCCTGGATAAAGAAGATCACGCCAGTATTGTAGACGGTGCATGGTTGAGCGGTGGAGAAATTCAGCGATTCCGCCATAATGATATGGCTCACCTTGAACGAGTTTTCCAAAGTTTGTCCCCAGACCGGGGGAAATTGGTAGTGGTAGATGGTCTGTTTAGCATGGAGGGAGATATCGCCCCCCTCCCTGAACTCGTCCCGTTGTGCAAGAAATACGGGGCGCGGCTTATGGTGGATGACGCGCATGCGATGGGTGTGCTGGGGGGTGGGCGTGGTACGGCAGCCCATTTCAATATGACCGAGGAGGTGGATTTGACAATGTCCACCTTTAGCAAGTCGTTCGCTTCACTGGGCGGTTTCATTGCCGGAGACGAACCTGTCATCCATTACATCAAACATCATGCCCGCGCGTTGATTTTTAGCGCCAGTCTTCCGCCAGCCAACCTCGCAGCCGCGCTTGCTTCCCTTCAGGTGATGCGCGAGGAGCCTGAACTGGTTGACCAGGTGAACCGGAATGCAGAGATTATGCGGGCCGGTTTCCGTCAATTAGGGTTCAATATTGGCCAGTCGGCAACCCCGATTGTTCCGGTAATCATCGGAGATGATAATCTTACCTTTTTAACCTGGAAGATGCTTTTTGATTGCGGTGTATTTGTAAACCCGGTTATTTCACCAGCGGTGTCACCTGGACGCCAACTGCTTCGTACAAGCTATATGGCCTCACACACAAACTCCCAATTGGAACAGGTTTTGGAGACCTTCGAGCACGTTGGTAAGCAAGTTGGTTTGATCTAGGGAATCAACCCGGGGCTGAGAGGTCAGCCCCGGGTTTTTCTTACTCATGTCGCATTCTATACCGTAATAGGAACCAGGCGATCACCATCAGAGCGATACCAATACCCACCAATCCGAAGATATAGAGTGGGATCAGGCCTCTTCCTCTTAGCATGATACTCTGTAACAGGACCGAGCCATAAGTTGCCGGTAAAGCCCAGGAGACTACTTTTACTGAGGGCAAAAGGTACCTCAGGTCTAGTAAAAACCCGCTAAAGAAAACACTCAACAACAGGATAATCATCGATAATTGAACTGCCTGGCTCTCGGTCTGAGCGGATAGAGAGATGATGAAGCCGATTCCAAGTGAAGCGAATAAGACAGCCACAATAACGATCGAGAAGTCTTGCCAGCTGCCCAGCATTGGCACCCTCAATCCGTATGCGAGCAAAAGACTGAGGATTGCCCCGATAAACAGGCCAAATATCATATAGCTAAGATATTTCCCCACTAGAGTTTCCGCTGAAGAGATCGGCGAAACGCGGAAAAGCTCCATCGTGCCAGATCGTCTTTCCCGGACTATGGATAAGGCAGCTATGGTAACAGCAATATGCTGCAGCAGTAGTACAATCACTCCCGGCGTAAAAAAGTCCATCGGTGTAAATTGAACCTTCGATATACTGATAGATTTGCTTTGGAATGGACGAATGAGCACATTGGGTGAGATACTTTGGAACTCGGTCAGCTTGTTTTGCAGATCAGCCAGATCATTTTCTGTCTTTTCAAGATCCTGAATTTCTGTATCATAGCTGGTCTTCCCATCTTGCAGATCGTTCGTATTCGCGGTGCTGTTTTGAATTTCGCTGAGTAGTTTGAGAGTCTCATCTTCTGGTGTGGAAGAACTGCTGTTCGATCCCACATTTTGTTGGACACCGCCTAATAATCCGGCACTGGCTCCAACAGCCAGCGAAATGTCCGAAATCCTGGCCCGCAGTTCTGCCTGCTGTGAACGGGCTTGCGCGATATCGCCCGAACGAAGCGCATCTTTCATAGCTGCCGCTTTGGAACGCGCATCGCCTATTTTTTGTTGGATATCCGATGCTTCGGTTTGACCTTGCTGTGCCATCGAGGCTAATACGCGCCGGTTGACCTCATCTACCACGACCTGGCCGAGATACTCAACATAACCGATTTGAGCCGGGTCGATCTCGTTATGATATAACTCAAAAGTTGCCTGCTGGTTGCTGCGGATGGTTTCGTAAGCATTTTCTGGCGCAACAATGACCAAGTCGATTTCCCCTGAAGCAAGCCTGCGTAAAGCCGGGTCTTTATCCGGGATCGTGCCCACGTAGATCAATTGTGGGCTGATGGTTGGCGCGTTTTCCTTGATTTGTTTTGCAAGCTCGCTGCTCTCATCGGTTACAAACACCGTACGAACCGCCCGTGGTTCATTGCGATACCCTACGCCGAAAAGCAGCAGGATGAGAAAAGGACCAAATACCAGGGTAAGAATCAGACGCGGCTGCCGAATGACTTCTACGATCTCCTTTCGGAAAAATGACATCGAGCGGATAAAGGATTTAAATAGATTGGCCATATCCGGACTCCTGAATGATCTGGATAAAAACATCATCAAATGGGGGGATATATTCATTGATCGATTCGACCGGGATATTTCTTTCTTTGAACCAATCCAGAAGATGAGGGATTGCCGTACTGGCTTCATCCACTGTTACACGCAGCGTGTTATCGGGTTTAATTTCAACATTTTTTTGCACAAATGGAATTTGGCGAATTTGATAGGCGACATCCCATTCCAATGGCGTACTGGTTTGAATATCGACGACTTCTCCACCCAAAGCCCTTTTCCTCAATCCTTCTGGGGTATCGAGCATGATCATTTGACCTTGCCCCATCACACCCACAATGTCACAATAGATTGCCTCACCCACATATTGAGTGGTGATTAATAAGGTTTTCCCCGAGTCTGATAGGGTTCTGAAGTGTTCCCAGAATTTATTCCGCAAGACCGGATCGATCCCCGCCGTAGGCTCATCTAAGAATACCAGTTCTGGCTCATGGATCAGGGTGGCTGCCAGGCTTAATCGCCTTTGCATACCGCCGGAGATCTGGCGCGCCAATTTATATTTGTGTGGATCCAGCTCTACGAAATTTAGTAAATCTCTGATAATCTTTCTTCTCCGGATAAAGCCAATTCCATACAATGAAGCTGAAAAGTTTAAATTCTCGATTACGCTGAGATCCGGATACAGCACGAATAATTGCGGCATATATCCGATCCGCTCGCGTGTGTTGGATGAAAACTGCCTTGGATCAATCCCCAATACCCGGGCTTCACCCTCGGTGGGTGTGTATATGCCCGTAAGCATCCGCACGGTTGTGGTTTTGCCACAACCACTAGGTCCAATTAATCCAAAAATTTTCCCGCGCGGAAAGTCGAAAGATAGATTTTTTACTGCATACTCGTCCCCGAACATCTTGGAAAGGCCACGGACAGAAATTGCCAGGTCAGGGGAAACAACGGGCTCTTGTACTTTCTCCTGGGGTGTTGTGTAAATTTCGGTCATGATTATGTCGTTCTCCATAAAGACTGATACTGCCTGAAAATAAAATACTCACCCAAAAATGGGGCGAGTCCGGGTGGATGCGCTGTATAGATATGGTGTATCGCGGTGGAATGATGAACCGGATAATATTAGGTTATGCCGTCAATTACTTCATTTCTTGTGTCTCAAGATCATTGCGGGTAGGTTCGGAGGCGGCTTGTTGATCGATTACCTGTTTGTCCTGAGACATGGTTGAACTCTCCAGTGTTTGGGTGATTGCATCCTGGAGGCTTTTCTTCCCCGGTTTTCGTTTCCCCATACTTTTTAGACTATTTAACATGTCCGCGGTAATTTTACGCGTCAGGATTCCCAACGCAGATGAGGACAACTTTTGGCCTTTTTCAAACCAGTTGGCTGCCGCGTAACCCATCACCACGGTAGTTGAAGATGCGATTGCAGCGGCCAAAAGCCAACCCGGAAGGCCGCCGAACTTACTCAGCTCATAGAACAGGGTTCTGCCAAGAAAACCCAGCCCAAATGTAAGTACCAATTCACGCGCCCGTTGGAGGGTGATCTGGAAATTGTAGATGCGCGCAATTCCCAAGACCATAATGGTTTGGTTCACCATTAATGGGGCGAAGTCGATGATGGGCAGTGGTGTGAGGGCGATAACGGCCGAAACGGAAGCTGCGCTGACGATCGCGCGCCAGGCAAGCTGCCAGCGATATGCAGGCATTGCCCTTCCCAGGGCCGCCACAATCTCTGGTTCTGCGACGGCAATAGACATTAACACCTGAGAAATATTCTTTCCATCTCGGGCGACGATCGGGATGACTTGTTCTGGCTTGAGTGACAGGTTCGCGGCAACATGCTCGATGACCTGGGATAATTCTTTTCGCACCAGGTCGGTTTTATTAAGAACTACGATGTATGGTTTTCCCAGGGATGTAAGTTGTTCAAATAAATCGTGTTCTGTGCGCTTGATTCCCTGAATTGCGTCGAAGAGGATTACCAGAAAATCTGCTTTCTGAGCTGCATCCAGGGCCTGCTGGCGCTCCTTATCGCCCATATATCCGACCGCATCGGCTCCGGGTGTATCGATGATCCTGAAAATCCCTGTATCGGCTGTTTGATTGATGCGGGTCGTGCCTGGTACTGGACTAACCCTGGCTTTGTCTTCTTTCCGATAAACCAATTGATTGTATAAAGTAGATTTACCAACGTTGGCTGGTCCGACGATGGCCACCTGGTGTTTTTGTCCAAACGCGAGTCTGACCTGCGTAGCGGAAAGGCTCAGCAGCAGACGGATCAGGTTGGCATCAGCCGGAAAGCCATTCAATAACGTCTGGAGTGTGGTCCGTTCCACAGGTGGCAAAGAATCCCAGACAAAGCGAAGGGTTTCACGCAGTTCGGGTGGGAATTTTTTTATCAGGTCTTCAAATGACAACATAGAATTAACTCCGATAGTCCAGCGCAGGGTTTCCCCACATTATCCCAGGAAAGCGGGACGCTTACAGACCAGTGTTTCTTACTGTTATCTTTATACCACTTTCCCTGAACTAAATTGACGGTTCTAGGGATTTTCCTGTTGTCGTTTAGGGTTTTTCCTACCTCGGCTTTAGGACTTCTCCCCATTGAAGCGTACATATCCCGAGCGTATAGTGAATGAGGTCTTTTTCGCGTCCGGTTCACATCGCTGCTTAATTAGGGGGATAAATACTGGTGCTGGCAGAATAGCTCCAATGCAGTATGGCTAATAAAGGCCGCTTGTCCATCGAAATTGTATGGGCATTTCCAGGAGAACAGTGGATACGCCTGGATCGTGGTCTATAACCTTTTTGGATGAAGAGATTAGCTAGATCCTTGATCGGGAAATAAGAGAACTCAATCACTGATAATCACCAAGCAGCGCTTTGACGATCCTAATTAGAAGTTGGGATAAGCACGAAAGGTGGATTTGTAAGTGGAGAAACTTCAGAATCCTAAAAGGATTGCCATATTCAGAGCGCTACATCTGGGCGATTTGCTTTGCGCAGTCCCTGCTTTGCGGGCTTTACGCGCGGCGTATCCCCTGGCAGAAATCATTTTGATCGGCCTTCCCTGGTCGCGTGAATTCGTCCTCCGTTTTCCTGATTACCTGGATGATGCAATCGAGTTCCCCGGGTTTCCAGGGTTTCCAGAACAGAATCCCAGAGTGGAATGCTTTCCCGATTTTCTTATACAGGTCCATCAATTAAAACTCGACCTGACATTGCAAATGCAGGGCTCGGGGGGGATTGCAAATTCTCTGGTTATGCTTTTTGGCGCACGTAGAAGTGGGGGGTTTTATATTCCTGGACAATACTGTCCGGATGAAGAACTATACGTTGAATACCCGGTCCACGAGCCTGAAGTCATCCGGCATCTCCGTTTGATGGACCACCTGGGAATTCAACTCCATGGATCCCATTTAGAATTTCCTCTCACGATGGAAGACCGTAATAATTTTGAATCCCTGGCCCATTCCCTCGATATAACCCCAGGAAATTTTATTTGCATTCATCCTGGAGCACGAGGATTAGATCGACGATGGTCCCTCGAAAAGTTCGCCGCAGTTGGCGATCACCTCGCGCAGATGGGCTACCGTGTCGTACTAACCGGTTCGCCGGCGGAGGCACATTTGACACAGACGGTGGCTGCGCAAATGAGTTACCCGGCGTTCGATTTGAGCGGGCAAACAACCTTAGGCACCCTGGGGGTGCTGCTTAGTCAATCCAGGCTATTAATTACCAATGATACAGGTGTATCTCACCTGGCAGACGCATTATCAGTACCCAGTATTGTCCTGTTTTCCGCATCCGATCCAAATCGTTGGGCTCCTTTAGATCATAACCTGCACCGGGCTATCGCATGGGCTTCAGCAGCGCCGCCGCAGGTGGTCATCGAGGAAGCCTGTGAAGTGCTTGGTGGAGAAAGGCAGTATGTCTATTAAGATACCTGCTCAGCTTAACCGCATTCTGGCAATCCGGCTAGACAATATCGGCGATGTAGTGATGTTGAGCCCTGCATTGCAGACACTGCGTGAGACCTATCCGTCAGCCAGAATTACTTTAATGGCTTCTCCAGCCGGGAGCCAGGTTTATCCCCTCCTACCCTGGGTCGATGACCTGCTGACCTGGCGGTCTATCTGGCAAGAAATATCGTTGGGGGCCGGCATGGACCCATCCAGGGAAAGAGACCTGGTTTCGCTATTACAACTGTGTAAATTTGATGCTGCTTTAATTTTTACCAGTTTTTCTCAATCGCCATATCCACCAGCCTATGTCTGTTTTCTGGCAGGTATACCCATCCGTGCCAGTCAGTCACGAGAGTTTGGAGGGGGCTTGCTAACACACTGGATCAAACCTGAAAATGATACAGGACACCAGGTGGACCGCAATTTATATTTATTGGAACAGCTTGGTATTCCCGTACGAGACCGGCGTATCCGATTATCGATCTCAAAAAGGGTTGAACAAAATGTGGATGAGATCCTATCTCGGGCTGGCATCCTTCCGCAGTCGCCGTTTATGGTACTGGCTCCTGGCGCCAGCTGTTCCGCGAGACGCTATCCGCCCCACCGTTTTGAGGAGGTGGCGGAGACCCTGGTTTCATGTACTCAGACCCCGATGATCCTCGTCGGCAGCCGGGGAGAAATGAGCCAATTTAAACCGCTGCTTGACCTGACCAGACGCAACCGCCAGGTAATCTCATTGATCGGCCAGACTTCTGTTCAGGAACTTGCCGGGGTGATTGCCAGATCCCGTCTGGTAATCTGCAATAATTCGGCGCCCTTGCACCTGGCCGAAGCTTTCGAGCGCCCCCTGGTTGTTCTCTATTCCGGGACCGAATATCTCAGCCAGTGGGAGCCACGCGCTTCTACAGCGGTTTTATTACAGCAGAAGACAGATTGTTCTCCATGTTATCGTTTTGAATGTCCTACACAACAGGAATGTTTAGATATCCCGGCCGAGAATGTTGTGGAAGCGGCACTGCATTTGATCTATAAGGATCGGGACAGGGAATTTTCTGGCCGCGAGACAGAAGTTGAGTAGAAGGGATAAACAATGAACCTGGACCAGTATGAGGAAAACCCCCAATACCTCCGTAAAAAAGTGCTGACCTGGCACGTTCACGGTAGTTATCTATATTATCTCACTCAAACGCCGCATGAATTTTACCTTCCAGTGCGTGGAGACCGGTCCGAAGGATATGGGGGTCTGGGTGGAGGGTTATCCTGGGGACCCAACGTTCACGAAATCGACGTGGATCAGGTGAGTAATCTAGATCTGGACTGTATTATTTTTCAATCCAGGCAGAACTACTTGAAGGACCAATACGAAATCCTATCTCCATTCCAAAGGGAGATCCCGCGTATCTACCTGGAGCACGACCCTCCACGCGAACATCCCACGGATACCCGGCACATCGTGGATGACCCTGAAATTCTTTTAGTCCACGTGACACCCTTCAACCGTTTGATGTGGGATAACGGCCGGACGCCCACCTGCGTCATCGAGCACGGGGTTGTGACACCACCTAACCTGGTATACAGTGGAGAATTTGACAGGGGGATTGTGGTGGTCAACAACCTGAAACAACGCGGCCGGCGTTTGGGGGCCGATATTTTCTTAGAGGCTCGCCAGCAGGTACCTCTGGATCTATATGGTATCAGTGCAGATCAATTGGGTGGTCAGGGAAACCTTGGATTGTTCGAACTGCACGAGCTGGAAATTTACTACCGGTTTTTCTTCAACCCCATTCGTTATACCAGCCTGGGATTGGCAGTATGCGAAGCCATGATGCTGGGACTGCCAATCCTCGGATTGGCAACTACTGAAATGGCAACAGCCATCGTTAACGGGGTAAATGGTTTTGTAGATACATCCCCCGACAGGCTGATCGATTGGATGAAAGAATTAATCGCAGATCGTATTTTGGCCAGTGAGTTATCCGCCGGGGCCTACCAGATTGCCCGCGAACGATTTGGGATCGAACGGTTTGCCCGGGATTGGGACCGCGTTATCCGGTTAGCGACTGAACATTCATCGGCGGCTGCAGCGATTTGAGAGGGCTGCCTGTAATGGTGTTATCGAAAATTGCGATGATTAGCGAACATGCTTCACCTCTGGCGGTCCTCGGTGGGGTAGACAGCGGTGGGCAAAACGTTTATGTCGCCCAGATTGCCAGACACCTCGGTTCACATGGGATCCGAGTAGATGTTTTTACGAGAAGGGAGACGGTCGACCAGCCGGAAATCCAGGAATTTTCTTCCAACGTTCGCGTAATCCAGGTCCCCGCGGGGCCAGCGAAGTTCATCCGGAAGGAAGAACTCCTGCCCTATATGGAAGAATTCTACAAGGTTGTACTGGATCGAGCCAAAAGCCAAAAAAAACCATATGATCTCCTGCACGCCCATTTTTGGATGTCTGGACTGGTTGCAATGAAGATCAAGCAGGAACTGGGTATTCCATACGTAGTTACTTTCCATGCCCTCGGGAAAGTCCGCCGAATGTACCAGGGAAAATCAGATGATTTTCCGGACGCGCGGCTTGATATCGAAGATCATGTAGCAATGAACGCGGATGGGATTATTGCCGAGTGTCCACAGGACGGTGAAGATCTAATCCATTTCTATAATGTGCTCCGCAACCGTCTGTATCTGGTTCCCTGCGGGTTTGAACCCGATGAATTTTATCCCATGGATAAATCTACTGCCCGGAGTAAGCTTCACCTGCCTGCAGATGGAAAGATAATTCTGCAGCTAGGAAGGATGGTCCCTAGAAAAGGAGTGGATATAGCTATCCGTGGTTTGGCATGTTTGGCCAGATCTTATAACCTTCATGCAAGGCTGCTCATCGTGGGTGGAGAATCGGAAAATCCAGACCCTTTGGTGACCCCAGAAATTGGCCGGTTGGAGATGATTGCTCAGGAAGAAGGTGTGCATGACCGGGTCACCTTTGTGGGGCGTAGAGGAAGACATGATTTGAAATACTTTTACAATGCTGCAGATGTCTTTGTGACTACACCCTGGTATGAGCCATTTGGGATTACCCCATTGGAAGCTATGGCTTGTGGTACCCCGGTCATTGGGTCTCGGGTCGGGGGCATCAAATATACTGTAGAGGATGGGGTAAATGGTTTCTTGATCCCCCCGAATGCACCTGATCGGCTGGCTGAACGGTTAGCCTGGTTATTCAACCATCCGGAACGGATTTCCGATTTTGGTCGGAATGGCATCCGGCGGGTCAACCAACATTTTACCTGGGAAAGCGTATCGCAGCAGATGATCGATGTGTATGAAAGGGTTTCAATTTCTGCTGGATCTAGGGAACCTGGACACCCAATGAAGCCTGAGAGAATGCGCGCGAAGGTTTATTCACCTTCTCCATCCCCAGTCTCCGTATGGCCTGCGTGGCCTGGTAAATCTGGAGCCCGGGTGAGGATTGTAATTGATAAAGGCACATAAACAAGGGAAATAGAGGCGGCAGATTATGGAGAGTTTAGATGGAAAGGTTGCTCTGGTAACCGGTGGGGGGCGGGGATTGGGTGAAGCTATCTGCATGGAATTATGTGAAGCGGGGGTCATTGTAATCCCCGCAGATATCCGTATGGACTTGTTTAACAGGGTTTCAGAAGGCATAAACCACAAAAATGGGCTTACCGGTGGTATCCAGATGGATGTAAGCCAGGAAGAGGAGGTAAAACAAGGGGTTGATCGGATTGAGGCTGAGTATGGTCACCTGGATATCCTGATCAATAACGCCGGAACCGACAAATCGGTCTCGGTCGAGGAACTGGATGTCCAGGATTGGGACAGGATAATTTCCGTAAACCTGCGCGGACCCTTCCTCACTTCAAAATATGTGTTTCCGCTGATGCGCCGACAAGGGAGTGGGCATATTGTAAATATATCTTCTACAGCTTCAAAACGAGCATGGGCCAATGCCTCTGCCTATCATGCCAGCAAATGGGGGCTGTTAGGATTGAGCCATGCTTTGCATGTCGAAGGCCGGCCTTTTGGGATCAAAGTTACCGCTGTTGTAGCGGGTGGTATGCGAACGCCATTTTTATTAGAACGATTCCCAGACATTGACCTACAAAACCTTCAAGATCCAAGAAATGTTGCTAAAACGGTGCATTTTGTGCTGACGCAGCCGGCTGAGACAGTAATTCCGGAAGTAATGGTCCTTCCGGTTCGAGAAACCTCCTGGCCATAATATGAAAGCTGTCTTTTGGGATAAAGATGGAACGCTAATAGAAAATGTTCCTGACAATATTTGTCCGGAGCTGATCCGCTTGAACCCTGGAGCCAGGGAAGCGTTGTCTAAAATTTTTACCGCAGGGTTTATCAACGTGGTCATTACCAATCAAGCCGGTGTTGCTCGAGGATATTTTCAGATGGATGAATTGATCGTAGTCCGGGAAAGAATCAGGTATTTGATGGAAAACGAAGCGGGAGTCCCCTTGGAAGGTTTTTACTTCTGTCCTCACCACCCGGAAGGATCAATCCGCAAATATTCCATACAATGCCCGTGTCGTAAACCCCAACCCGGAATGATCCTGCAGGCAGCCAGGGAGATGGGGATCAATTTGACGAATTCCTGGGTTATTGGGGATATCTTAAACGATATAGAAGCCGGGCACCGGGCCGGATGCCGGGCTGTCCTGCTCGATAATGGTAATGAAACCGAATGGCAGTTATCCGATCACAGAATTCCAGATTCTTTGGCGAGTGACCTGGAGGAAGCAGCCGATCGGATTTGTTCGATGTAGAAAATTACTTTGATTTGACAAAAGCATCATCTTATTGGTAGTTCTATGGCTCAAAATCTGTTTCATTTTATCGACACATTTCACGATCTCAAAGTGCTGGTCATCGGCGAAGCTATGTTGGATTCGTATCTGAGGGGGGAAAGCGAGCGGATCAGCAGGGAAGCTCCTGTGCCCGTGGTTGTGATCCGGGAGTGTGAGGATGTACCCGGTGGTGCCGCAAATGCAGCCGTGAATATCCACAGTTTGGGCGGTCAGGTTTATTTTCTTTCGGTAATCGGGAGCGATCTTGCGGGTAACAGCCTGACAAGAGAGTTAGAAGGGCGGGGAATTTCCACCCATTGGGTTCGGGTAGATCCTGATCGAAAGACTCTAACCAAACAACGCATCATTGCTGCATCGCAAATGATCGTCCGTTTTGACCAGGGGACAGTCACCCCAATCGACGCGGAGAGTGAAGACTGGCTCATCCAGGTACTAAAGGATCTGTATACCCAGGTGGATGCCGTCCTTATCTCTGATTATGGTTATGGGATGATTACACCGCGGATTTTGGACGCAATCCGCCGCCTTCAAAATAAGTATCCCAGGATTTTAATTGTCGATTCAAAGGACCTTACTGCGTATCGGGATATGGGTATCACCGCGGTAAAACCCAATTATCGCGAAACACTCGAGTTATTGGGGCTTCAACACTCTCAATATTTGAGCTCGCGCGTTGACCTGATCAGCACGCACGGGGATTGCATTTTGGAAATGACCGGAGCTCAAATCGCAGCGGTCACACTTGACCAGGATGGAGCCTTGATTTTCAAACAGGGAGGGTTACCTTATCGGACTTATGCCCGCGCCATGCCCGAATCGAAAGCTACAGGGGCAGGAGATACATTTATCAGTGCGCTAACCCTGGCACTGGCAGGTGGTGCGGAAACAGAAGAAGCTGCCGAGCTCGCATCCGCGGCCGCCTCGGTGGTTGTCGAAAAATCTGGCACTGCGGCCTGTTTTACCGAAGAGCTCAAAGGCTTTTTCTCAGGCAATGATAAATTTGTCACAGATGCTTTTTACCTGGCAGCTCGCGTGGCAGCCTGCCGGCGTCAAAATAAGAAGATCATTTTCACCAATGGATGTTTTGATATCCTTCACCGCGGTCATATATCCTATTTAAACCTGGCGAAGACTTATGGAGACCTCCTCATCGTGGGGATTAATTCGGATGATAGTGTCCGCCGGATTAAAGGTCCTCACCGACCGATCAATTCATTGGAAGATCGCGGGCAAATCCTGGCAGCCATGAGTAGTGTAGACCATATTATTCCTTTTGATGGGGACAATCCCTCGGATCTGATCCGGTTAATCCAACCGGATGTATATGTAAAAGGCGGGGATTACACGCGCGAGACACTCCCTGAGGCAGCTCTGGTCGAATCCTATGGAGGAGCCGTCCACATTTTGCCTTTCATAGAAAACCGCTCCACTTCGAACATGATCGAGCGGATCCGGAGAATGTATGCCGAACCAAGCAAATGAGGGGACGAATAACTATGAGTGGGATCTCGCAGGCTGGCAGTCGGCAAAACATGTTCTGTGTATCCGGCTCGATTCGCTTGGCGATGTGGTCATGACCACACCTGCCATTCGGGCGATCAAGGAAGCCAGGCCTGGAAGAAGTATTACGCTGATCACCTCACAGGCCGGGGCTGAAGTAGCCCGTTTGATCCCGCAGATCGACCACTCCATCTCCTATAACTCTCCCTGGATGAAAGCCACTGCTCCCCGGGAAAACAGCCAAACGGAATACCAGATTGTAGAGTTATTACGGAATAAAAAATTCGATGCTGCAGTTATCTTTACTGTATTCAGCCAATCTCCCTTACCCGCAGCTTTTATGTGTTATCTGGCTGATGTCCCGCTCCGTTTAGCGTACTGTCGGGAGAATCCGTACCAACTGCTGACACATTGGGTGCGAGATTTGGAACCCAACCAGTACGTCCGGCATGAGGTCCGGCGCCAACTAGATCTGGTCAGCACAGTTGGATATAAACCTCGCTCCGAGAAGTTGTCATTGACCATCCCACCCGATTCTTACCAGAGGATCGAGCACTGTCTGGAGGATTCAGGCTTAGATCGGAGACGCCCGTGGATGGTTATCCATCCTGGGGCATCTGCATCCTCACGCCGCTATCCTCCGGATAGCTTTGCAGAGGCTTCGAGACTCTTGATTGAGAGAAATGGATTCCAGGTAGTATTCAGTGGGTCAAAAGATGAAGAGAGCCTTGTATCCAGTATACAAAAGAACATCGGATACCCGACAGTGCAGATAACCCAGCCGCTGCCGCTGGTTGATTTTTCCGCGTTGATTGCTACCGCCCCGCTGCTGTTATCGAACAACACCGGGCCGGTGCATATCGCAGCAGCGGTCGGTACGCCGGTTGTCGATTTATATGCAATGACCAACCCACAGCACCAGCCCTGGCAGGTTCCCAACCGGGTTTTATCCGTGGATGTCCCCTGTAAATATTGTTATCGAAGTACCTGTCCTGAAGGACACCATAACTGTTTGCGGTTGATCCATCCCGAATCGGTGGTCGCAGCAGTCTTGGAATTATGGGAAGAATCGGTTGCAGTGCCTTGGGCCGGAAATAAATTCAATTAACCCAGGAGGGATACCAGGATGTATACACTCGGGATCAATGCGGTTTACCATGACTCAGCGGCATGTTTGGTTCAAGATGGAAAAGTGATTGCTGCTGTAGAAGAAGAACGCTTTACCCGGAAAAAGCACGGTAAACGGCCAATTCCGTTTACAACCTATGAGCTTCCATATTTCGCTATCGATTATTGTTTACGAGAAGCCGGGATCCATCTAAAAAATGTCGACCACGTGGCCTATTCCTATGACCCCAACCTGCTTTTAGACCGGTTTACCCATAATGGCAAGATCGAGCTGCCCCTTGAACCCAGCGCTTCTCGAGTGCCCGAGGGGTGGGAGTCGGTGTGGGAACCGTTGTTCCTGTCCTATATCGTCAATGCCCCGCGTCAATTGGTTGGCGGAGCTCCTCATCATGTCAAGGGAAGATTTTCCGGTACGCCGCTGGAAGGCGCGTTTCGCTGGCATTTTGTCGAACATCATCTTTCACATGCTGCCAGCGCTTTTTTGGCGTCTCCCTTTGAGGAAGCAGCGATCTTTACGCTGGATGGACGCGGCGAAAGAGCAACAACCTCTTACGCGCACGGTGTATGTAACCGGATGGATTTTCTGGGAGAGGTAGAAATGCCGAATTCCCTGGGGATACTTTATGAGAAGATCACAGAATATCTGGGTTTTTTGCACTCCTCCGATGAGTATAAAGTTATGGCTCTGGCATCTTTTGGTAAGCCGACCTACCTGGAATTTTTCCGACGAGCGATTCGATTACAGCCGGAGGGTAGATATACCATCAGCGATTTCAATCCGACCGAAGAGTTTGGTGCTCCCCGGCGCAAGGCTGACCCAATGGAACCAAGACATTACGACCTGGCCCATTCTCTACAGGTGGCATTGGAAGAAACTGTCTTAGAGCTGACCAATTGGCTGCATCATAAGACGGGATCCGAGAATTTGTGTATGGCGGGTGGGGTTGCCCTGAACTGTGTCATGAATGCCCGGATCCGCGACCGGGGAAAGTTCGAGCGGATCTGGGTACAGCCGGCTGCCGGTGACGCCGGAACCGCCCTTGGCGCAGCTTTGTGGATCGATGCCCAGGAACGGGGTGTCGACCTGCGTGGCTTTCAAATGGACCACGCATTTTTGGGGCCCAGCTATTCCGATGAGGAGATCGAGCAGTTCCTGCGCTGGTCCAAGCTGCCTTACCGCCGTCTGAGTAATGTGGCCGAAGAAGGCGCTGACATTCTTGCCCAGGATAAGATCATCGGTTGGTTCCAGGGCAGGTTGGAATTCGGACCCCGCGCTTTGGGCGCCCGGTCGATCCTGGCATCACCCATCCACGCGGAAATGCAAGAACGGTTGAATGAGATCAAAGACCGGGAAGATTTTCGCCCGGTTGCCCCTGTGGTGCTTGAAGAAGAGGCGGCGAAATGGTTCAAAGGCGCCGAAATCTCTCCTTTCATGCTGTTTGTGTTTGATGTCTTACCGGAAAAGGCGGATCTTATTCCTGCAGTACGACATGTCGATGGCACAGCCCGTATCCAGACCATCAACCGGGATCAGAATCAACCTTACTACGATTTGATCAAAGCCTTTCAGACCCGGACAGGGGTCCCGGTACTGGTAAATACCTCGTTCAATACCCGAGGTGAGCCGATCGTGTGCACACCCAGGGATGCAGTCGAATGTTTTTGGACGTCTCCACTAGACGCACTGGTGATCGGGCCATTTTTAATAGAAAAGCAAGTATGAGAAATGAGTAAATTTGTATCGGTCGTCATACCGACATATAAACGAAATGAGCTGTTAGAACGCTGTTTATCCGCGTTGTGCGCGCAAGATTATGACCCCCAATCTTATGAGATTATTGTGGTAGATGACGCGAATGATGAAGGGACACGGAATCTGATCCATTATTGGATGGAGAACTGGGAAAAGGATTGGTTAGCTAATGTTGAAGAAGCGGGTATCCAGCACCAATCTGAAAGAAAAGGCCAAACTGGAGTATTGGCGAATCACGAGGGGAAAACCCAGGTTGGGCCGGTAGATCTGCCAGAAATTCGTTATATTGCCGCACCGGTACACAAAGGCCCGGGTGCAGCAAGGAATTTGGGCTGGCAGGCCGCTTCGGGAGAGGTAGTCGCTTTTACAGACGACGACTGCATCCCCTGGCCGAACTGGATACGGATGGGGGTGGAACAAATGGTAGACGGGGTGGCAGGGGTGAGCGGGCAGGTGCTTGTGCCGATCCCCATAATACCAACAGATTATGAGCAGGATGCGACTGGTCTGGAAAGGTCAGACTTTGTAACAGCGAATTGTTTCTATCGGAAGGATGTGCTTGCCAAAGTAGGTGGTTTCGACGAGCGTTTTACCATGGCCTGGAGAGAGGACAGCGATCTTCTTTTTACACTAATGGATCGTGAGTTTGACCTCAGACATGCACCAACTGCAATCGTTGTGCATCCAGTACGCGCTGCTCCCTGGGGTATCAGCCTTCAACAGCAAAGAAAGGCTCAATTCAATGCACTTATCTATAAGAAACATAAGGAGTTGTATCGCAAATATATCCAGAAGAACCCGCCATACCAATTCTATTTGATGACCGGCCTGGCGCTGATTGCAGTAATTAGCTTTTTGATGGGTTCAACCGGTCTTGGTATCACCGCAGCGATTACCTGGATGAACCTGGTCGCAATTTTATCTGTCAGCCGCTTGAAAAACACTTCCCATCGGATCAGCCATATTCTGGAGATAGTTGTGACTTCGATGTTGATCCCCTTTCTTTCCGTTTTCTGGCGGATTTGGGGGGCGATCCGCTTCAATATCTTGTTCATCTAGGTACAAAGGATGACCAAACCTGCAGCCTCCATTCCTACCCCTACGTATGTCCAAATCGAACCGGTTGGCCAGTGCAACCTGCGCTGCCGGATGTGCCCTATTCAATTCCGGCGGGATGGTCCACCGTTCGGTCCCCTGGCTTTTATGGAGTTCGATCTGTATTGTAAATTAGTCGACCAATTTACAAATTTGAAGGAGCTGCACCTGCAGGGACTCGGTGAGCCGATGATGCACCCGCGTTTTTTCGATATGGTGGAATACGCAGTACAAAAAGGGATCCGGGTAACAACAAATTCAAATCTGACGATATTGAACCCGCGGAATGTTCAGCGCTGTATCACCTGCGGGTTGGACACAATCCACGTTTCGATCGATGGCGCGACCAAGGACACATACGAAGAAATACGGGTCAGGGCGCATTTTGAGCGGGTACTGCACAACCTCGATCTGATCTTGGATGAGCGTCTCCGGAGGGATAGTCCGCTACCGCATCTGAAAATGGTTACGGTGATCATGCGTAAAAACCTGGCCGAATTGCCCGACCTGGTCCGCTTAGCACATCGGCTAAGAATGGAGGAAATCTTCGTCCAGCATCTAGCCCATGACTTCGGGGAATCCAGTCTTCCCGCACACTACCGGCCGATGCGCGAATTTGTCGAAGCAGAAACCCTATTTCACGAGGATATTGAACGCATCGAAACATTTTTTTCTAAAGCCCGCCAGGAGGCGGAGGAGCTTGGCATCGAACTGCGTCTTCCACACGTTCGCGAACGATCCCACCCGCCTGGGACGCCCGGGATGGATCGATGCAGCTGGCCATGGAGAGGCGCCTATATCAGTTACCAGGGGCTTGCAATGCCGTGTTGTATGGTGGCTACGCCCGATCGCATCCAGCTTGGAAATATGGCCGACCAATCTGTGGAGCAGGTGTGGAACGGCGAGCTTTATCAGAATTTTCGAGAAAGCCTTTCCTCGGATAACCCATCTGAATTGTGCAGCTCTTGTTCTATTTATAGAGGTATTTTTTAAAATCAGGGTAAAAAAACATTGAGCAGAGTTGATATATTGATCCCTACGTATAACCGCCTGGATTCTCTCATTATGGTTCTTGGCGGGGTGGCTGGACAGAGATTTACGGATTATCACGTGATCATATCCGACCAGAGTGATATTCCGGTTGCAAGTTCGCCGGTGATCCAGGCGCTCCAGAGGATAATCGAAGCAGGGGACAGTCAGGTGACCCTTCACCACCGACCGCCTGTATGGGGGATCGCAGAGCAGCGCGAATACCTGCTTGATAATGCACGCTCCCCTTACGTCTTGTTTTTGGATGACGACGTATATATGGAGCCCTGGGTTGTGGGACAGCTGTTGGATGTGATTCAAACCCAAAACTGTGGTTTTGTAGGCGCATTCCCCTCCGGCCTATCCTACCGGGAAGATTGGCGTCCCAAACAACAGGCCATTGAGTTTTGGACCGGCAAAGTACAACCCGAAGACCTTTGGCCAGAAGGTCCGGGTTGGGAACGGTGGAATTTGCACCGGGCCGCCAATCTATTCCATGTTAGCCAAAAACTCACAAAAAATACGCATCATCTATATAAAGTAGCCTGGGTAGCTTGCTGTGTTTTATACGACCGAGAAAAACTATCACGCGTTGGAGGTTTTTCCTTTTGGAACCGATTACCACGCTACCATTCAGGAGAAGAGGTTCTGGTGCAAAATTTATTGATGCGGCTCTGGGGAGGATGTGGGATGCTCCCATCCGGCACTTACAGCTCCGAACTCGACTCGACAGTTCTAAACGATAGGGGAAGTGTAGATGGGCACGCCTTGGATCTCCTCCCTGAAATGATAGAAAGGTATTGTGCGAGGAATCCCTCGCTCGTCAGATCTCAGGATTTCCTGGGGTAGATATCTCAATTTAGCAGCAGCTCAACCTATAGAAAGGAAGGTTATATCATGAATAGGCTGTTTTCTTCTCTAATTACTCTGGGCATGGGCGCCGGTTTAATGTATTTTCTCGATCCTGAAAATGGACGCCGCCGGCAGGCTGAGGTCCGAGATCGGGTAAGGGCCGCTTTGCGAAAATCGGATCTCACGATCCACCGGACGATGAAAGATTTCCGGAATCGTACGCGGGGCATGATGTATGAAACTGCCTCATGGCTGCGCAGCGAACCAACTGCGGATTGGATTTTAGAGGAGAGGATCCGCTCGAAGCTTGGACATTGGTCCGCGAACCCAGGCGCAATAGATATCAGAGTGGAGAATGGGGTTGTATATCTGACAGGTGCGATTATTCAGGCCGAGGTAGATGAACTGGCGAGCAATATCCGGGACATGCAAGGGGTAGAGAATATCGAAAACCAGATGGATATTTACGTAGACCCGGCTTATATTCCGAATCAAGGAGAAGAAAGTGCCAACTCAAATGGCGCTGAAGATTTTCGAGGGAGATGGACTCCCACTGCTCGTCTGGCTTCCAGCATGGGTGCGGGAGCAATGCTCATCTATGGACGGGGACGTAAAGGTTTGATCGGGAGCGTACTTTCTCTTGCAGGCCTGGGTTTGGCATTCCGAGCACTAACGAACCTTGAGCTTGCCAGGCTTCTGGGAGGAACAGAAAAGCCCGATATCGATCAAAGTCTAAATAATCCCCAGACTACTGAAATCCCGATGGACTAAGATGGAAACCATACCCAATAAAGTACAAGAAGTAATCGACGATCTAGGCTGGATGGAACCCGTTGCCGAACAGCTACAGCTAGTAGTTCGAAGCGGGTTTACCAGCCTGGGTCGGATCGGGCGGTTGATCAAAAATTTTCTGCATGGGACCTGGTTAGGCCACCCTCTGCATCCGGTGATTACGGATGTTGCCATTGGATCGTGGTCGGCTGCCGTCCTTCTAGATGCTTTAGAAGCGACTACCGGTGAAAAAGCGTTTGGCAAGGGCGCAGACGTATCCGTAATATTAGGATTAAGTGGAGCGGTGGGATCAGCGGTTACCGGGGTAACCGACTGGCAGCATTTGAGTGGAGAGCAGCGCCGTTATGGTTTCATTCATGCCTTGCTGAACATTTCCGCAACATTGTTATTTTTGTTGTCCCTTACTCACCGCCGCAACCATAAACGGAGTATGGGGCGCAACCTGGCTTTATCCGGATATACCTTAACTTTTCTGGCCGCCTATCTGGGAGGTGACCTGGTATACCGGCAAAAAGTTGGGGTGAACCATGCGCCGACAACTCAGATTTCACCCCGTTTTATCGATGTTATGGATGAGGATGATCTCCCTAAAGGCCAGCTGAAACGAATCCTTGTGGATGATGTTCCAGTTCTCCTGGTCCGCCAGGGAGATGAGGTATATGCGATCGCTGAAACCTGTTCTCACCTCGGCGGTCCCTTAGCAGAGGGTAAATTGGGAGAGGATCATAGCGTCACCTGCCCATGGCACGGCTCGCGTTTTGACCTTGCAACAGGCCGGGTTCTGGATGGACCCTCCACGTATAACCAACCTTGTTATCAAGCCCGGATTCGCGATCGCAGGATTGAAATCCGCGAAAGAGACCGGTTTGAGATCACAGGCGTTGCTGAGGGATCATAACCAACCTTGAAGGATCGATTAAGTATATTATGTAAATATTGCTACCGGCAAAAAAACATGTAAATGTGGGCGATCGCGAATGTAAGTTATCTTTACCTGGTTCCCAATGCTCCCCTGGGGTCTCTGACCCAGGGGAGCAATAAACCGGGATTTACGCAGCAAAAGCTACCTACGGACTCGGGTTTTCCCAATAAGCCAGTTCATCAATATTAATTACCAGGTTATCGGTCTCATCGCTCCCAATAAATATACCGAGGCCGCCTTTCGCGGTATAGGTGTCATCCTGGACTTCTCCCAGGAGTGTGCCGTTGGCATACAGGATGATCCGTTTCCCGATTGCCATCACCCCCAGGCGATTTACCTGGTTGGATCCGCTCAGGATTGCCGGGCTGGATGTCCACCGAACCAGATTGGTCATGGTTTTGCCATCCCATTCCCGTAAAGAATATCGCCCATCACAGGTCAGTCCAAACAAATAACCACGGTCGGCTACCTTCTTATCAGGAACGCGGAAGATGACTCCAAAATGATCAGAACCCGAGCATGTACCTGTCTTGACGGTCATCTCCAGGTAATAATCCTGCACTTCTGGCCAGGTCATGCGCCAGCCATCGATATCGCTCATTGCGGTCATGACGATGTATCCATCTTTGGCGCCCAGCGAGCTGAATGTATCGGTGTCTGTCGGCCAGTTCCGATCGGTGTCCATTGCATCCCGATAGGTCGGATTACCGAGACGTGCTTTTGGATCGCCAGCAGGAGGGGTATTTGTGGGAGCGGCAGTAACCGGCACACTGGTTGCGGTTGGCGTTTCGGTGGGCAGGATGATATCTGTTGGAGTTGTAGTCGGAGTAGGCTCAGAAGTGGGGCTTTCCGATACCGGGATCGTTTCAGTAACAACGGGTGGGGTTACCACGATCGGCTGGCCCGTCGGACTGGGGGCGGCAGTAAGCAATTTGCTGACCTCGGTTGCGACGGCATCATTTGATTGAGTAGGTGCAGAAGGTGTGGGGGATTGGGGAAGGGCGCAGGAGCTTAATAATACTGCTCCAGCTAGAAATAGTGCGAGAAATGTCTTCATGAGGGAGCGTCCTATAGAAAAATAGCAAAAGTGGTTATATTTTTCACTAAACCATAAGACGTAATTCCCAAAGATAAAGTTCCTTGATCAACATTTCAATTTCTATACAGAAATTGCAGACACTGCACCTGATTACCCACCTGTTAACCCTCGATCAATAATATTTCAGGGTGTTCGACGGCTTCCTTGATCCGCCCCAGAAATTGGACTGCTTCCTTGCCATCGACGATGCGGTGATCGTAACTCAATGCCAGATACATCATCGGGCGGATGATAACCTCTCCTTGAACGGCTACAGGTCGGGTTTCAATGCGGTGTAAACCCAAAATACCCACTTGTGGATAATTCAGGATGGGCGTACTGAGCAGCGACCCGAATACCCCGCCATTGGTGATTGAAAACGTCCCTCCTGCCAGGTCTTCCAATGAGAACGTGTTATCTTTTGCTTTTTGTACGAAGTCCTGGATCTTCTTTTCGATGTCCACGAATGAAAGCCGGTCAGCATCGCGGATCACCGGAACGATCAAGCCTTCATCAGCAGCTACAGCGATGCCAATATCATAGAATTTCTTGAGCACCATCTCGTCGCCCTGGATTTCAGCGTTCAGCCGCGGGAATTCCTTTAGGGCCAGAATGGAAGCTTTTACAAAGAAAGATACAATCCCAAGCCCAATCCCATATTTTGTCTTAAATGCTTCTTTTCGTTTCTGGCGAATGTCCATTACGGCGGTCATATCCAGGTCGTTGAAGGTGGTCAGCATAGCAGCGGAGTGCTGCGCCTGTACCAGCCTTTCCGCGATGGTACGCCGCCGGCGAGACAGTCGCACACGCTCCTCAGGACGCTGCGCTCCGGCCTGAGCATGTGCAGGCTTCTCTGATTTTTGGGCTTCTACGGAGATCGAAAGATCTGGTTTTGCAGAGCCGGTTTGGGTATCCTGTAAATAACGCTCGATATCCTGGCGTTGGATGCGACCACCCGGACCACTGCCCTGGATTTCCTCTGCAGGAAGATCCATCTCCTGGATCATGCGTCGGGCGACAGGCGTAATCTGATCATCCGATGGCTTTACCTCTTGGGCAGCGGGTTCTTGATCTTTGGGCACAGGCTGCCCTGTCCCAGCGGCTGCTGTCTGGACTTGCTCTGACGGTCCACTGCCCGAAGGCTTGTCGGCCTCAGGCTGCGAGGGGGGTTGTGGAGTAGCGGTCGCCTGAGAAGCCTCACCAATCTCTCCCAGTACTTCTCCTACTTTAACATCTTCGCCTTCAGGATGAAGGATACGGACCAGCACGCCTGCCTGTTCGGCGCCCACCTCGAGGTTAACCTTTTCCGTCTCTAATTCGACCACCGGTTCTCCAACCCGGACCGACTCTCCAGGTTTCTTGAACCAGCGAGCTACCGTGGCCTCTAGGATCGATTCTCCTAAACTAGGGACAACTATTTGATTCCCCATTTATTCGTTCTCCCGGACTGAATAGTTTTTTTGCGGCAAATGTTCGCCTAATCCCAGCGCTTCAGCCAGGATTTGTTTTTGATTGACGGTATGCCAGGTCATTGAACCCTCGGATGGGCTGGCGCTAGGCGCTCGGCCTGTGTAATGGAGCTGCAGGCCGGACCTGAGCATCTCTCGAATCCGGGGCCGGACGTAAGACCATGCCCCCATGTTTTCGGGTTCTTCCTGGACCCAAACGATCTCTTCTAGTTGCGCATAATGTTGAAGGAGTTCCTCCAACTCGTCTCTTGGAAACGGAGATAATTGTTCGAGACGAACGATCGCGGCATCCATCCCGATATCTGCTTGCCTGGCCTCAAACAAGTCAACGGCAATTTTCCCACTACACAGAAGCAGCCGCGTAACCCGGGCTGGATCCGGATTCCTCGGATCGTCCAATACTGGTTTCCAGGCTCCATCGGTCAGTTCCTGTAATGAGGACGCTACACGTGGGTGACGCAGCAGGCTTTTGGGGGTAAATATGACCAAAGGAAGTGGATATTTTTCCAACAACCCTGCTTGCATGCGCAGGAGGTGAAAATATTGGGCAGCTGTGGTGCTGTTTGTGATCCGGATATTCGCTTCCGTAGAAAGCTGGAGAAACCGCTCGAGCCTGCCGCTTGAGTGATCGGGTCCCTGACCTTCGTAACCATGCGGGAGCAGGAGGACCAGGGATGGTTTCTGATTCCATTTGGACCACCCGGAAACTACAAATTCATCGATTATGGCTTGTGCGCTGTTGATAAAATCCCCATATTGGGCTTCCCAGACAACCAGTCGTTTGGGAAAGGCTACGTTGTATCCAAACTCAAAGCCCAGGACAGCGTTTTCTGATAATGGGCTATTACATACTTCAAAGGACGCACGCACTTTAGGCAGCGCCTGGAGCGGGGTAAATGTTTGCCCGTTGGTTGGGTCGTGGAACACCGCATGGCGCTGGCTGAAAGTACCCCGTTCAGTATCCTGTCCGGTCAATCGGATGGGGATACCATCGGCCAGGATTGTGGCGAATGCCAGCTCTTCCGCGTGCGCCCATTCTATAGTGGGTTGGTCAGGGTTGTCCAGAGCAGAGCGCCTGCGTTGGATGGGCTTTTCGAGTTTGCGGTTCAGTGTAAATCCATCCGGGAACTTATAAAGATCCTCGTTCATCTGTTGCAGCTGGCTGCGCGAAACTGCGGTCTGCACCGCATAATGATCGTTTGTGAGACCATTCAAGCGGGGTGGGTTGAAGAGCTCTGCCTCAGGATTTAGCGTATCGAGGATCTGCTGCAGTTTTCGCATCTGGTTTTCCATCCATTCGGCGGGTAGTTCTGGATTAATAATCCCTCCCTGTAAAAGACGGTCAATCAGGATGGTGCGAACCGATGGATGCTTATCGATCTTTTGGTACATCTCCGGTTGGGTAAAACCGGGTTCATCACCCTCATTATGGCCATAACGGCGGTACCCAACCAGATCGATCACAAAATCCTTCTGAAATTTCATCCGGTAGGCAATGGCAGACCGGGCTGCCTCCAGGCAGGCCAATGGATCGTCGGCATTGACATGTATGACCGGGATGTCAAAGCCTTTGGCCAGGTCACTGGCGTACAGAGTACTGCGGCCTTCATGCGGAAGAGTGGTAAATCCAAGCTGGTTGTTGGCGATCAGATGGACGCTTCCTCCAACATGATAACCGGGCAGCTGGGAAAGATTCAAAGTTTCCGCAACCACGCCTTCGCCGGGAAATGCAGCGTCGCCGTGGATCAAAACCGGAAGGGTGGCCTTCGGGTAAAAAATTGGGGCTCCAGGCTGGTTCACTCCACTGGATGCCGCGCGAGCCATACCGGCAACCACCGGGTTTACATGTTCCAGGTGGCTGGGGTTGGGCGCCATCCAAACCACCATTTTGACCTGTTCGCCACCTCGGATTGCCCGTCTGGCACCTTTATGATAGGTGACATCCCCGGTCCATCCAAGCTCGTCAAGAGTCGTGTAGTTCTGGCCGGGATCTTTGAATTCTGCCAGGATTTGAGCGTAGGGTTTGCTTAGGACATGAGCGAGCACATTGAGCCGTCCGCGGTGGGCCATACCGAGCATGGCCATACACACCTCTTCCTCGGCGCTTTCGTTGATCATCTCATCCAACATAGGGACCATCATATCCAGGCCTTCGATCGAGAAGCGAGTTTTACCTGGAAAGAAGCGGTGGAGGAACAGCTCAAAAGCCTCAACCTGGGTCAGTCTTTTTAGCAACTGGGTTTCGTCGACCGGGGCTTGAGGGGGGCGTAAGGCGCCACACTCGGCGGTATGGCGCAGCCATTCGCGTTCCTGGGCGGAGTGGATATGGCCATATTCATAACCAATCGTGCCCATATAGATCTTTTTTAAATCCCGGATGGCTTCGAACGCGTTGCCGGCTCCGTCCGCAACCGGTCCGCCCACGACACTGGCGGGTAGGGCGAGCAGGATATCCTCGGTGAGATGGTAGGTTTCCAGGTTCAACGCCGGGTCTCCTGGGGGTGCAGAACCAAGCGGATCCAGGTGAGCAGCCAAATGTCCATACGTCCGGATAGCCTGGGCCAGGTAAGCCGAAGCGATCACTTGATCGCTTGAGATGTCATCCGGCAGCGTGACGGAAGGCTCAGAAGGTTGGGTTGGTGGCGACCAGGTTTGAAAAAATGTACGGTATTCAGGGCTTACAGATTCCGGGTCGGCCTCGAAGCGTTCGTAAAGGTCCAGGAGATAAGCCAGATTGTACGGTAAAAAATTTCGATCAACAGCCATACCGATTATGATATCATATATATAAATAGTATAAAAATATGGATCTAAAACGGGTGGGCAAATTATCCGGCGCTTCGCATAGTCAAACGGGTTGAGATTCCTGAAAGGAAGGGGATGAATGATCAGGGTAGGTTGTTGTGGATTCCAAAAAGCGCATAGGGTATATTACGAACATTTTCATCTGATCGAAATCCAGCAGACATTTTATAAACTGCCTATGCTCAAAACAGGGTACAAGTGGCGTGAGGAAGCGCCACCGGGGTTCACTTTTACGATGAAGGCATTACAACTCATCACACATGAGCCGTATATCCCCACTTACCGGCGCTCCGGTCTGGATATTCCTCAATCTCAATGGAAGTACTTTGGTTCGTTTCGACCCACAGAGCAGGTGTTTAATGCCTGGCAACAGACCCTGGGTTTTGCCAGTGCTCTCGAAGTGCCTGTGGTGGTTTTCCAGTGCCCACCCCAATTTATTCCATCACCAGAGCATGTTAATAATATGCGTGCATTTTTTGGGCAGGCAGAACGCAAACAGCTGTTATTTGCATGGGAACCCAGGGGGGAGTGGCCAAACTCGTTGGTGAAAGAGTTGTGCCAGGAATTGAACCTGATCCACTGTGTTGATCCCTTTATCGGAGTATCCGTATACGGAGCTCCCGCGTATTATCGGATGCACGGAGGGGTAGATTACAGCTATCAATTCAAGGACGCGGACCTGGTCCAATTAGCAGCTCTTTGCGAACAGCAGCCTGACGTGTATTGTTTATTCAATAATGTTCATATGTGGGAAGATGCGCTCCGCTTCCAGGAATTGATTCTCCAGAGAAAACAACTATCCGAATAGATGGCCTATCTTGTTGACCATCTATTCGGATAAGGATGCCTCTGGTTACTTCCTTTCACCCAATGTAACCCCCAGTTTGGTACGCTGACCTCCTCGGATCAGCTCAATTTCAACCGGTGATCCAACTCGATCGCCGCCCAGGTTGGCAACCAGATCATCCGGGAAGCGAATCGGATCATTTTCAAAGCGGACCAGGATATCTCCAAGCAGCAGCCCGCTTTGCTCTGCTGGGCTCCCAGTTTCCACTGAAACCACCAGGAGACCTGTCTCTTGCTCCAATTCCTCACCGAGAGCTTCAGGCAGGCGAACAGGCTGCGTTCCGATACCGAGATAACCCCTGCGGATGCGCCCATGGGTTACCAGCGCCTCTACCACGCGTTGAATGGTATCCGTTGGAATGGTGGCGGCATGTTCTCGGAGCAGCGCTGATGAATTCAACCCGATCAGCTCGCCAGATGCGTTGACCAATGGGCCGCCGGAGAACCCCGGCAGCATCTCCACCCCCGTGCGAATATATCGAGAGATATTCCCTCCTGTAGGCGTTCGCCAGGCATCTCCCAGGATATTGATCATTCCCAGGCTGGCCTGAATGTGATGTCCGGGTTTGCCCAGGGCCAGTGCAAACTGACCGACGTGTAGCGAATCGATGCTTGCTCGAGGAAAAGCCTCGTTCGAAGCATTTTGAATGCGCAAGACAGCCAGATCGGTCGATGGGTCTCTGCCAACCAGGCTGGCAGAGATACTCTGTGCCTCTCCCAGTCCAACCAGGAGGTTGTCATCTCTTTCGAGCACATGGTGAGCAGTGACAACCAGTCCATCCCCGGACCAAACCAGCCCACTGGCTGGGATTCGTCTCCTGCCTTCGACTCTGACCACAAAGCGCTCCGCCCGTTGGATACTGGTAACTACTGATTCCGAGAATAAACGAAACTCATCTGCCATTCGAATCACCTCCATGATTCCTCGAATTATTTGTTCTGGTATTAGTTTATTCGGAACAGGTAGACTCTACATCCCACTTGTTACGGGGAAGCGACCTGGAAATTTGGTTAGGCTTAGAGTTTGATCAACCCCAGCCGCGTTGCCCGGACCACAGCGTCCGTCCTACTTTGCGCTCCTAATTTCCCGAGGATCGAATTGATATGGAATTTTACGGTGTGATCGCTAATCCCCAACCGCAACGCAATGGCTTTATTGGGTATCCCTTCTGCCAGGAGCTTCAAGACATCGATTTCCCGGCTGGTTAAATTCTCATCCGGCATTTGCAGGATAGTATTTTCCCGCTGGATCCAGGTTTTTGTGAATTGAGGGTCCACAACGACCAGTCCATGAATGACCGTATCCAACGCAGCGAAGAGCTGTTCTTCCAGAACATCTCTTGGGAGAATTCCGCGGATATTTTCTGTCCAGATTCCAGCTAGATTTAATCCATCGGGAATCAATAAAATGATTGGGGTTGGAGAGTCGGGTAATTCTCGCAAACGCTCTATGGATCCCCCCGGTTCCCATCCGAGATCCCACAAAAAAATGTCGGGCTGGTATACCTCAGCATCGCCAGACTGAACCTGGCCTCCCGAAAGGACACCCGCTACTACCAGTCCATCTCGATTACCAATTATTTTTGCCAATCCGCCGCGTACCAGGGGATCCTCGGCGACGACGAGAATTTTAATGGGTGCCATATATCATTCTCTACAGAAATAATTCGGATGACACAATAATTATTTGCCTAAAATAATCGACCGTACTATACTCGTTTATGGATAAATTGTGGCCTATAAGGTTATTGCGCCTGGCAGTTTTATGAGACTGCATCAATATTAGCAGTTTTTCGTATATTTTATATTGGATGCCTGTTCAGACAACGAACCAATGATGGAGGAGACTTTTAGAATGAATGATTTATTCAGAAGATTTGCCCAACGAACATCCCAAATTGTCGGATCTCCCTGGGCATTTATCACGGCACTATTTCTGCTGATCCTATGGGGGATTTCGGGGTCGCTGTTTAAATTCTCGGATACCTGGCAGCTGGTGATCAACACCGCTACGACGATCGTTACCTTTTTGATTGTCTTCCTGATCCAAAACACCCAAAATCGAGATGCAAAGGCCATTCATCTCAAATTAGATGAGTTGATCCGGGCAGTCAAAGGCGCCCGCAACGCACTGGTTGATCTGGAAGACATGTCAGATGAGCAGCTCGAAGAACTCAAAGAACAATTTATAAAATTAAGCAAACGGTATGAGCTGATTTCCGAAAAACAAAAAAGTAAAACAGCACAAAGTGTGCCCGCAGATAATTCCCAGAAGAAAGGCTGATCCCAAAGCCAAAGTTTGCCGAACAGGAATACACAGCGTGAGGATTATGCCCGTTGAATTTCTGTTAACAAATCTTGAGCTTCATCTACCAGCCGATCCAACCGATCGAGCATACTGGATGCATGTGGAGACGGTTGTTCTTCCAGGTTGGCGATCATCTCATGGACACCTGTAATCCTCTGGTCAAGATCAACAATCCTTCGCACCGACTCGAGATCGGGGTCTTGAGAGGTTTGAAAAAAAAGCTGACCCGCAAAGATCTGGATAGCGGCTGCCAGGGGAGGGGATATCAAAATGCCAACCAGGCCAAAAATATCTGCCATAGCGATGATCATGATGATGACCAGTAATGAGGAATACTGCCTGCGCTGAATGAGGCGTGGTTCGATAATGAGCTCCATTACCAACAGCACAACCATGGTTAAGAGGGTTGCCGAAATTCCAACCCACAAACCGTTTGAAAAACCAACCAAAACCACCGGTATAACCGCTAGAGCAGCTCCAAACCAGGGGATTAACCAAGCCAGTGCACCAATGATTGCCAGGGTGGTTGGAAAACCGATCCCAATCAGCTGAAACCCAATCCATAATAAAAATCCGGCCAGTAGGCTCTGCAGAAGCTCGCTGCGAATATATGCTCCAACCCCATCCTCAATTCCTCGCCAAATTTCGCGAGCTCTGGCGCGCACATTCACAGACAGGAGTGAAAGAAAAAGCCGCTCGAAGTGAATGCGGTCGAAACTCCAATAAATACTCAAGATGATCACGGCAAAAAATTGGGTAATGATATTGAACGAGGTGAATGTAACCCCTAAAAAGGTTTGGAGGATAGCGATCCCCCGTTCACCGGTCAGAGAACTGTAAAACTCCTGAGGAGGTGGGAGCTGGCTCACGATAGCTTTTTGGATCGCAGTACCTCCCGGCCATTCCCTCCAGATCCGTTCATAGGTCATGGCCAGGTTATCTACAATGGTTTGAAGCTCTGTGAGCAATGGGCCGATTACCAGGACAAATACCCCAATCAGGATGCTCAATAGAAAAAAATACACTAGAAAAATTGCCAATCCACGTTTCACCCCTTTAGCAATGAGGGTGTCGATGATCGGACGCGTTGTTGCCGCGGCTGCCAGGGATAATAAAAATAAAATCAGCGCGCCGCGAAACTCCCAGAGGAGAATAAGTACAGCCAGGGTGCCCAGAACGATTGCAGAATTAATGGCCAGTCGTTTCATTTCCATCCTCCTACTGAACAGTTTCTGCCCTGGCCAATATCGAATCCAGATCGTTGACGATTGCCTCTATAGCGTCCTCCACCTGATCAGAAACATCATCTATAGTCCCGTCCTTCTCACGGACCTGTTTTCGGACATCCTGTACCAACTCTTGCGCTTCGTAACGCAAGACGCTCAATTTGTCTCTGCCGGCGGGTGTAGGCTGGTTTATGAGGTTAATATCGAGGACCACCCGATTAAAGAGCAGTTTTGCGACCACAGCCAGTGGGATCGCTAATAAAGCACCGGCGAGACCGAAGAGCGAAGAAAATGCCGCAAAGGCGAGCAGGGTAATAACAGGGTTTACTCCGACCGCGCGATCCATTATGCGGGGCACCAGTAAATTATTTTCAAGAAGCTGGATGATCACCGTAGCCAGGATAACCCAGGTAACTTTATCAGGGTGCACAGCCAGAGCAATAAATACAGCCGGAATGGCTCCGAGGATGGGACCTACGAGCGGGACAGCTTCTAGAATACCGGCCAGGATTGCCAGAAGCAGGGCATTCGGTAATCCAATGATCAGGTATGCCACAAGAGCCATCAATCCAACAGACAGGCATAGAACAGCCAGACCACGTAAATACGCCCCTACTTTTTCTTCGGTCTCTGTAATAAAATCCCGGACGGTTTCCCGCCATTGACTAGGGAATAAGAGAACAAACCAGCGCAGGATACGCTCGCGATCCAATACCCAATAAATCGTTAGCAGAAGCACTGCGAGGGAAGTAAAAATCCCACGTAGGATGGATTCCCCATACACTAGCACACCGGCCACCGGCTCAAGAGATTGGGGTTCATTTGCTGTGACCGGTGTGGAAGGAATCCCGATAGGGAGATAGATTGCTATCCGCTGTAACAAAATACTGGAAGATTGCAGCAGTGATTCGCGGAAATCCAGATAGAATTTCGCTAACGTGCTGCCTATAAATGCGCCTTGATCAACGACCACCGGGGCGAGCAGCAGCCCAAACCCGACAATCACCCCAAGTATGATAAGCGAGACGATCCCAATGGAAAGAACCCGGGGCAAACCCCGGTTGTAGAGCCAATTAACAATTGGAATCAGCGCAGTCCCAAAGACAATGGCTTCGAATAGACTGAAAACCACCAGGCTGAATCGAAAAATTAGTAAAAGAGCAAAGGTCACCGCTACAACGATTAACGTTGCTTGAACAACCCTTCCAGGTGTCCAGGTGATTGCAGAGCTTGTGAGATTGTTTTCCATAAATCTGTTTCTCCCCAAAAGTATTATTAATGAATACTACTCTTCTTAGATTTCCAACATAGGGGAATCCCTATCCTCGGGTTAGGACTATTCCCCATTGGCGTTTGGGAGGGGCCTATATATAGTACGGAAGCATGGAAAGATCAATTGGATCGCGCTGGCATCGGATGCAAGTAAGGACACTTGATAAATGATCGGCAGATTCCGTGGAAGAATAGCCCAGGAAGCAACTACTGTATACCAAAGGGTAAATCAGAGAACGGGTGGTTTAATTGACCTGGTCAGAAATGCGGTGATCCAATTTAACAACTGCAACTCATCACTTGCCGCGGCAGGTATCGCTTTCTATGCAATCTTTTCTTTGTTCCCTTTATTGGCGATATTGGTAACCATATTGACCCTTTTGGTTCCCCGGGAAATCGTCGTCAATCAGCTCCTCAACTACCTGGTCCCCATACTACCCTTTGCAGGAGATCTGATCTCCGAGAACCTTGTCAGGTTTTTGGAGGTACGCAGCGCATTTGGAATTATCGGTACCTTGAGTTTGCTTTGGTCTGCCTCAAATGTCTTCACCATCCTCTCGTATTACATCAATCTTGCCTGGGAAAGGGCAAAAGTAAGGTCGTTCTTGCAGCAGAGATTGGTCGCCCTGGGGGTGATTGCAGGCGTGATTGTTGTGTTGATCGTTGCATTAGTCTCGACGAGCGCCTTGAAATTAGCTACAAGTGCCGGGATTCCAATAACAGGGGAGACAACGGCCGATTCAGGAGAGGATATGATCCCCCGCCTGATCAACTTTCTTCAGCCCATGATTATCTTTGCGATTTTCTTCCTGGTTTACCGGTGGTTTCCGAACACCCGGGTAAAAAATAACGAAGCTTTCTGGGCCGCACTGGTCGTTACAGTGATGTGGGAAATAATCGCTGGTTTGTTTGGCTGGTACATTCAGAGCGGAATGGTCAATTACGATCTGATCTATGGGTCTCTGGCAGCGGTGGCGGTTTTATTATTATGGTTTTATCTCAACAGTGTACTGGTTTTATTCGGAGCCCATTTGAGTGCTTCAATCGCTCAGAGGGAAATGAACCAAAAAGGATTGGTCCAGCATACAACCGATCCATCCATTCCCAACGTATCGGGGGATAAAGGATAGAAAACAGCAGCCTATCAGGTAGGCAATCTCCTATCATCAGGGTAGGAGCATTCCCCATTGTATAGTTTTCGGGTTTCGATATAGTCAATTTAGATGGAATGTTTTGGATTCGGAGAGCAGCAGTAGTTTTTTGATTATTGGTACCTATCAGGAGGAAAAATGCAAGATCCAGGCTCGTTCAACTATGGACAAACCCGCCAGTTACTCAAAAGAATTTTGGAAGGGATGGAAGTTTTCGATCGGGAGGGTCGTAAGATTGGGGTGGTGGAACACGTTCATCTCGGCAGCCACGATGACACCGGCCGCGGTCCCGCTGATGTATCCCGGGTTGAAGTAGAGGATAAGCCTGATTCGATCATCGAGAACCTGGCTAAAGGCCTGGGAGCATCTGACGATCTACCGGACGAAATGAAAGATCGTCTTTTGCTAGATGGTTTCATCAGGATGGACAGCAATCAGCCGCTTGCATCTGATCGTTTTATCTTACCCGATCAAATCAAGGATGTGCGTGGAGACCAGGTCATTCTAAATTCAACTTATGATGATCTGTTGAAACCCCAAGATTAGGTCAAAGGCCGGAGAGATTTAAGCCTCTCCGGCCTTTGAGAACTCTATTGAGCTTCAGGCTCCGGAGAGCGGTTCTGGTTGTTCTGGATAAATTCTCGCGCCTGACTGGCTGAGAAATTTTCCATTTTATATAATCTTCCCCATGAGGTCATCACCACGGGCACATCGATTGTTTTCCACGGGAACGCGATAACTTTATAATTGTCGATCTCTGCCATGACTGCCTTGATATCATCTTTCAGCCTGGTGCAACCTTGAGTGTCTAAAAGGTCGCAGTTATACCAGAAGATTACATACCCGTGTTCCAGATCATGGACCAGGTATCCCTGTGGATAGGGTGGTACTGTCGACAGGTCAGTCTCATCGTAAAACTTTGCCGGAAAAGTCTCCGGAAAGTGAAGACCCCCGGCAGGTGGATCGGAAGTATATGGACCGGGATCCGTTCCGGTAGGGATGTGGTTCTGATAACCAGGGGGGATCGGGACTGATTCGCCAAGATATGGCCGTGAAGCATTCCAGACCAGCAAACCAATGACCGCAATTACACCCAGGCTGACCAATCCCCAGATCCATGTGGCTCGTTTTTTTTGGCTGCGTTTTCGGGCTGCCACAGCCTGGCGTTTTGATTTAGTTGATGCAGGCATAACGTCTCTCTCTCCAATTCCTTTAAATCATCCATCTATGGATAATTGTATACAGGCACTGTCTCGGGCGAAATCATCCCTTTGGGTGATGAAAGAATTAATTCCAGGATCGATTTGATGACGATGGTGATCGGGGGGATGTTCGTACATAGAAGGATCACTTCTATTATAATTTTCTAAGATCTATTTTGTCTATGATAGGGATTGAATTTGCAGGCCGTTAGGAAATAAACTTTTGTATCGATTTAGTCTGGCTTTGCTGATTATTTGCCTGCTGAACCCTTTGGGTTGGAAAATCGAAGGGTTCAATGGTCTGACGTTCTCTGACCCAACCTCGATCCAGTTTGATTCTTTTCTGGTTCGGCAGGGTAGAGCGCTTCAACCTCGCTTCTGGACCGATATCTTTTTGCTCCACCAGTCACCCCGGTATACGATCCGGGGTTCTATTAATAGCGATTCAGATGTTATTGATGGAAAAATGGAAGTGAAATATACCCATCGGGGGCGGGAGGCGATAAATAATCTGGTTTTCCGCTTGCTGGCCAATGCACCAACTTTGTATGGAGGAGAATTAGAGATTATTTCGGCAAGCCAAACAGGAAAAATCCTCCCATACCAGGTGAACTCGGATCGCACGATATTGGATGTCACACTTCTCGAGCCCTTAGATCCTGGTGAGACAACAGCAATTCGGATTGAGTTTCGCACAAAATTCGCTACGCTGGGTGGGTCTGGATATGGCATCCTGGGTAAAGCCCGCCGCGCAATCAGCCTGGCCGGCTGGTACCCGGTGTTATGCGTTTATCAGGATGGCTGGCAAAATCCGAACCTGGCGCCGGTTGGAGACGCGGTATACACCGAAACCAGCCTCTATGAAGTGGAGTTGACCGCTCCAAGGGATTATCAACTGGTATCGACAGGGACCACCATCGGCCGCGTCGAGGAAGGGGAACGGGTTTGGTATCAAGTGGTCAGCGGACCCGCGCGAGAATTTGCGGCTGTTTTGAGTCCGAGGCTTGAAAACCTTGTCAGCCAGGTGGGATCTATACAGATCCGCTATTCTACCCTACCAGGAGATAATGCTCGGAATTCTCCGCAGGATGGTCTGAACCTGGCTGCGGAAATTCTGAAGAGCTATGAAAGCCGTTTTGGTAGATACCCTTGGAATGAACTTGACCTGGTAGACTCGTCGATTACGATCGGCGGATTTGAATTTTCCGGGATGATGATGATTGATTATGATCAAAGATTCGAACGCAGTCGAATAGATTTTCTGTGGCTGCTTGCGCATGAGATCGCGCACCAATGGTGGTATGGATTGGTTGGCAGCGATCAGATAACAGCACCCTGGTTGGATGAAGCCCTGGCTACCTATTCAGTTTTGATCCACCTGGAGGATACGTACGGGAAAGACCGGGCGCAAAGCATGCTAAACAGCTACCGTATCCGCGCAGATGAGGTGAACGACACCACCCGTCATTTTACTGATCCAGCTCAAAAATTTGAAAGCTGGCAAGATTACAACCGGCGTGTATATTATCAGGGTACCATTTTCCTGGAGGCTCTTCGGGGAGAGATAGGTGACGATGCTTTCTACCGGTTGATTAGAGAATATGCCGGCAGGTACCGGTACAAGATTGCCCAACCCCCAGAATTCTTAGCTCTGGCAGAGGAGATCACAGGTCGAAAATTGACCGATTTCTATAAGCGATGGATCCTGGCGGCTCCCTGATCTCTAGATCTCTCGTCATTTCTTCCTATCGGAAAAACGCTTGTACACCCGTTTCCAGGCCGCGCCAGGCACAGAGGGTTTAACTTTCTTGTGGTCCTCCTTGCTGATGTGAAAGGCAAAATCTTCTAACAAACCCGAGACTGGCTCGTTCGGCTGATAATAGACCAGCGGCTGTCCCAAATTGATCGCTTCCACAAATCGATCGGCTACAAAAGGAACCACGAGAGATATTGGCTGTGATAAGGCGGTCTCTATCTTATCTCGAGAGATCCCTTGACGGGGGAACGTCCAGTTCAAAATTAGCTTGATCTTATCCGGGTTATATTTCAAACGGTGGTAAGTATCCAGAGCAGCGGCGCCTGCCCGGATAGAAGCCATATCTGGGGCAAGCACCAGGAGGATTGTATCGGCAGCATCCAGGGCTTGCAGTGTCAATTCGCTAAAATCGTGGGCTACGTCGGCAACGATATACTGGTAATGACTGCATAAAAGACCAAGAGAGGTACTGAGGACTTCACTAGATAATATTTCCGCTTCAGCCGGATTGGTAGGAGCCGCGATAAACTCCAATCCGCTCTCATGCTTATTGATGACAGAATGCATGACGTTTATATCCAGCTCATCCGGTTTGATATGTGCGATATCCGCCCAAGTCCGGCGAAGCGTCGAATTCAGCATTAGGGCAACCTGCCCGGCCATTAATGCCAGGTCGAGGAGCAGGGCGGGATTATTCCATAACCCGGATAACCCTATAGCCAGGTTGGCTGCCAGGCTCGAACAGCCTATCCCGCCGCGTAGGCTGTGTACGGCAATCAGTTTGGCCTTTTCGGGCTGGGGAACCGATGACTGTTGTGCAGCTCGGATGGTCTCCGCACGGCGGATTAATACACCCACCCGTGCAACCAACTCGGCAGGCTCGAAAGGTTTGGTCACATGATCGTCTGCGCCTGCTTCAAACGAAAGGAGCTTATCCTGGATCTCTGCCTGGCTGGTCAGGATTAAAATTGGGGTTTGTGCAAACTGTGGATCCCGACGAAGGCTGCGGGCTACATCATAACCAGAAATATCTGGCATATTGACATCGCTAATGATCAGGTCCGGCTTTGTCAGCCTGGCGATTTTTAACCCTTCCTGACCATTTATGGCTGCGTCTACCTGATAATCCTGGGATTTCAATGCATGCGCGACCATCTTGTGGTAGATGGGTTCATCATCGATAATTAAGATCCGGTACATAGTATCTACCTGTCTCCTTGCCCCGGTTGACTAATATAACCCCGATTGAACTGATTTTGCCTGGATGGAACGGTAATACTCCTCAAGCCCTGGGATGGCAGCAGCGATCCCTTCGATCAGATCTTTTGCCTGGGAAAGGTCACCTTGTTTCCCGCGATTTTCCAGTTCTGCACCGATCGCGGTCAACTCATGCGCGCTAAAGTTTGAGGCAAGCCCTTTGAGGTTGTGTCCTAACCGGCTTACTCGCAGGGCATCATCAGCGGCCAGGGCCACGTTGAGCTCTGCTATTCGATCTTCCAGATGCGAAATAAATTCCTGGAAAAGTTGGATAAAGAAATCAATATCATCATTGAACCTGGGTAGAGCGGATTGCATGTCAATGGGTGTTTTCCCATTCTTTGAAATTGCAACGATATTTTGAGCAGCATTCACAGTCGAAGGTTCTCCAGTCTCATGATTTAGATCGTGGTTTTCCGAGAGGTTGTAGAGATCAAAACTATAAGCGGGTACCTGGTCCCAGAGATCTTGAATGTCACAGCCAGGGGACTGGTCTTGATTAAAAGAGGCTGAGATAGTAAGTGTTTCAGTCTCCGAATTGGTGAAACCGGATCTATTCCCTATTGCCTGGTTCGCTTTGATCGCCCATTGGTCTATGACTTTACATAACTCCTTTGGGTCCAGGGGTTTGGATACGTAATCATCCATCCCAGCAGCCAAACACCGTTCTCGATCTCCCTTCATTGCATGAGCTGTCATTGCAATAATAGGTATAGCTTTTTCACCAGGGGATAGCTCCCGGATCCGTTGGGTGGCTTCGAAACCATCCATCTCGGGCATCTGGACATCCATCAAGATTAAGGTGTAATTACCCCTGGCCCACATTTCAACCGCCTGTAATCCGTTCTCCGCCGTATCCACCTGGTAGCCAGCCTTCTTCAATAAGGTGATTGCGAGTTTCTTATTAATCAGGTTATCTTCGGCAAGCAAAATATGGACATTCTGCTGTTTCTGTTCGGCTATCGAGAACCTGGTTACCAATTTGGGAAGTTTTTCGGCGCAATCCTGTTTCGATTGTCCTAAAACGGCCAGCATAGCATCGAACAGCATCTGTTGTTTAATGGGTTTCTGGAGATAGCCAGAGCATCCTACTGTTTCCAGACGTTTTGCATCCCCACGCTGCCCCATCGAAGTCAATATGACAATATCGATATTCCGGGTTGCCGGATCTTCTTTGATACAGCGTGTCGTTTGTTCGCCATCCATATCTGGCATCTGCATATCCAATAAGACCAGGCGGAATGGATCACCCCGACGCTCATAATCTCGCAGCAGGTGGATAGCCTCCTGTCCGCCGGCGGCTGTCTCAACCCGGCAGCCAAATCCTTTCAATATTCTGGTTAGAACCATCCGGTTGGTCGTATTGTCGTCCACCCCCAGGACATGCAGCCCGTACAGCTCATCAGCGCGGGCTGGCTGGATGACCGGCATTTCAGATTGTTTTTCGAATTTCGCAGTAAACCAGAATATGCTGCCTTTGCCTACCTCGCTGGTCACGCCAATTTCGCCGCCCATGATCTCGGCTAATTGCTTGCAGATTGCCAAACCCAAACCGGTCCCCCCATATTTACGGGTCGTCGACCCATCCGCCTGGGTAAAACGATCAAAAATCGCTGCCAACCGGTCGGGGGGAATCCCAATGCCCGTATCCTGGACTGAGAATCGGACCCGGATATTTTGTTCGGTCTCCACTTCCAGCTCGGCGCGGATTACGACTTCTCCTTGATTGGTGAATTTGATGGCATTTCCAGCCAGGTTTACCAGGATTTGACGCAATCGCCCAGGATCACCCTTTAGGAAGGGGGGGACTTCAGGTTGGATGAGGCAAGCCATCTCCAAACCCTTGTCATAGGCTCTCTGCGCGAGGGTGTAAGCTACTTCTTCAACGGTTGAGCGAAGATTGAAATCAATGGTCTCCAGTTCGAGACGGCGCGCTTCTATTTTTGAAAAATCGAGGATATCGTTCAAGAGGGACAACAATGCTTCTGCACTGTCTAGGGCTGTCTGTACATAATCTCTCTGTTCGGGATTGAGGGTCGTGTCCAAGGCCAGCTCAATCATCCCGATTACCCCGTTCATCGGCGTACGTATCTCATGGCTCATATTGGCAAGGAATTCACTCTTCGCGCGATCGGCCTCTTCGGCCTCCATACGTGCACGTACCAGGTCAGTGATATCGTGGTAAATTGCTAATGCACCTACTTTCTCATTGTTAACCAAAACCGGGACACCAAAGATCTCCACGTCAACCATGGAATTATCTTTCCGGCGGCGTTTGCCGATCCCATGGATACTCTCCTCAAGTGCCTTACGGGTCATGCTTAAGGCTTCTTCACGAGTCTCTGATGTCGCCACGAGGTCATCAATATCCCCTCCGATGGCTTCTTGCTGCTGATAGCCAAACAATCGCTCAAATGACGGGTTGCAGGACACAATCCGGTGTTCTTCACCTAAAACGACGATTGCTACCGGGCTGTTTTGCACCAGTGCTTCAAAAAATTGTTTTTGGCGCTGGGTCTCTGCTTCTGCGCGTTTACGGTCGGTTACATCCCGGATAATGTAGATCGTTCGCGTGTGTTTTCCATCCGAATGGATGGGATACGTGGAAACCTCAAACCAGCCATCTAATCCTGGAAATTGAAGCTCTCCTTTTTCCATGGCGATGGGTTGGAGTTGGGCTGGATTATCCGGGTTGAAAATACCGCTAATTTGCCGTCCGATCAGATCAGAATAGGATGAATGGAAATACTGGATGGTCGACCGGTTGCACCGTACGACTTTACCATCCAGTTCTGTAAGTAAAATCATATCGACTACCGCATCGAAAATTGCTTCCCATTCCTGTTTGCCGCGGCTGATAATGGTCTCAATCCGCTTACGCTCTTCGTTTTCCCCCTGGAGCCTGTAATTGGATAATGTCAATTCCAGGGTGCGTTCGGCGACTTTTAACTCGAGCTGGCTGGTCGTCTCGGCCAGACGCCGCTCGCGGACTATCGCTAGAGCAAACAGGACCACCATCAATACCGAAGCAGCGTTCACTAACCACAGGATCGGTTCTGCTCTCTGTATCTCAATTAGGGCGGTGAGACTCAGAGGCATTTGATTTGAGATCAGCTCGATTAGATTTGCCCCCAGAAGGAGAACCGCACCCAGAAGAAACCCCGAAAATAAGTAACCTGGTAAATATTTGGAATTCCAGGAAGCAAATGTCTTCATTACTTCTTCCTTCACACTGCAATTGAAATTAATATGCTGCAAAGTTTTGATTAGTCTAGCATACCCTGTTGGTAACACCTGTAAACCGCCAGTAAAAAATTTGGTTTTCACGACCTGAAGAATCAAAACCCGGAGACTTTTCATAGTCTCCGGGATAGATTCTTCTTGAATTTCTAGAAGAATTCGAACGGCTCAGGTGCAAACCGTTCTTTTCGCGTAGTCATCCAATCGAGGTTTGGATCAGAAGTTGGTCGATAGCTTCGGCCCGCTGCGTAAGGTTGTTGACCTGGAATGCCCGCTTGCAGAACGGCATATATTTGAGCATATCGCTGTCCCCCGTTCCCCACAAAGGGGGAGATTCGGGGTTCAGCCAGATCGTTCCCCGGCTGCGCCGGCTTAGGTCTTTGAAAATATCCAGCCGCGGGTCGTTGTAGTTGTTCCGGGCATCACCCACCACAATGAACGTAGAATGATGATCCAGCGTATCCAGAAAGTTGTGATGAAGGTTTTCCAGGCACATACCCAGATCTGTGTTGTAGTGTCCCGATGGCATCCTCTGTAAGATTTCTGAGATAGCTTCATCGGGCTGGCGCCCTTCGAAGAACGGTGATACATATTCCAGGCGATCGATGAAAGAGAACGCATGCGTTTTACTGATCTGATCCTGGATGGCATACAGCAGGCTTAACATAAGCTCGGAACAATGGCGCATCGATGTCGAGATATCACACAGTACCACGATCTTGGGTTTCAGCGTGTGATCTTTATGGCGAATCTCGATTGGAATATTTCCATATTTGAGGTTGGTACGCAGCGTCGCCTTTACATCGAGCTGCCCGGTTCGAGCCCGTTTTAACCGTAAGGCCAACCGGGTGCGCAGGATAGCCGCCAGCCTGCGCACCTCTTTATGGAGAATCCGCATATCTTGATCGGTCAAATTTTGGAAGGGCCGGTTGTACAGGTTATCGATCCGCTCTTGACGATTCTGCTGGAGCATGTTTTCCAGGATCTTTTGGCCAATGTGCTGTTTGAGCTGTTCTTCCATAGCCTGCTGGTTCGCCTGGAGCTGCTCTTGCAGTTCTTCTACTTTTTCCTGATCCATGCCCATTTCTCTGAGCATTTCCATCATTTCTTGGAGGGCTTGCTGTACCTCTTTAAACCGTAAGGCTTGCTCCATCTGACGCAGCTTCCAGTTCTGGAAGCGCATATCATTGACATCATCCATATTGACCAATCGATCCAACTGGTTTAATTCTTCGGGTGTCAATGGCCTGCCCTGAACGAGTTTTTGGAGCATCCGGCGCAATTGTTCGGTGAACTGCCGCAACGCCTGGGCAATCATCTGAGCCTGTTCGGGAGTTAAATCCTGTGAGGCATTATTGAATGGGGGTTGGCTGGTTTGAAAGAAAAGCGGAAATAACTCTTCAAAGTGAGGAATATCATCGGAATTTTTTATCAATGTTGCGCGCAAGCTAATGCGAAAAGTATCTTTTTCTTGAGCACCCATCTCGTCGATAGCCTCGAAAGCATCTTTACTTTCTGCCAGGCTGATGCGGACACCCTGGGCTCGCAACGCATTGATAAATTCAATTATTCGCTGATCCATATTCTCTACCTCTTATCATTAAATGCTTATCTCTTCCAGAAATACCCAACATTAATTCTGGCTGATATGAGGGGAGGAGAACAACTTTCTGCGTGCTCGTTGTAAATCGGATTCGTGTTTTAGCAAAACACTTAAGGTTGTCTCCAGGGTTGTATCATCCAGCTGGTGGGCATTTAGAGTGACCAAGGCTTTTGCCCAATCCAGCGTTTCACTGATGCTCGGGGATTTGCGTAGATCGAGTGACCGGAGCCGGTGGACCAACTCGACTGCCTGACGGGCTAATTTCGGCGCCAGTTCCGGTACCTTTAAGCGGACGACTGCCAGTTCCTGTTCAAGACTTGGATAATCGATGAACAGATACAGACAGCGTCGTTTGAGGGCCTCACTCAATTCTCGGGTATTGTTACTGGTCAAGACGACCAGAGGCCGGTGGACGGCTGATAAAGTACCCAATTCCGGTACGCTAACCTGAAAATCGCTCAAAACTTCGAGAAGGAATGCTTCAAACTCCGCATCTGCCCGGTCGATTTCGTCTATCAACAAGACAGTCGGCAGATCGCTCAGGATGGCTTTGAGCAGCGGCCGCTGGAGTAAAAAACGCATGGAAAAGAATACATCCTCTTCGGCCGCCAGCCGGTCAGCTGCATCTTTTAAAGAGAGGCTGGCAGAAAAGGTTTCTTGAAGCTTGTCACGTAGTAGTTGTGTATATAAAAGCTGCTTGGCATATTCCCACTCGTACAGCGCTTTCGTCTCATCTAGCCCTTCGTAGCACTGTAATCTGATAAGCTCCCTGCCAGTAGCCCCGGATAATGCCTTTGCCAGCTCTGTTTTTCCGACGCCGGCAGGGCCTTCGGCGAGCAAAGGCTTGCCGAGCTGCTGGCTCAGGTATAGTATGGTCGCGATTTCATTGCTGGCAATATATTGCTGTTGACCTAAGGCTGTTTTCAGCTCCGCAGGTGAACGGAACTGGTGGTTCACATCCATAATCTCATTCCTCCTAATGCACTGTTCAAAATCGGACCTGGCTCCGGCAAATCGCAAAAAGCTAATCCGATACTGCTCTGCCCCCCGGATTGCATAACCGTGGTGACGAAAGCTGCAAACAGACCCTCTTCAGGATCTGTAAGATCTATAGAAGATAATATATATCAGTATACTCAAAAAACAATTCGGGCGCGAGTCAAATTATCATGATCGTACAATCTGGATATGATATTATTAGAAAAGTCATACAGGAGGGGATATTGGCGTAATTTCGGTAGAGCCAAGGAGCTGCGCGCATGAAAGCACAAATTGACAAGGCTAAGCCAGGAACCAGCGATCACCAGACGGTCCAGGCTGCCACCGAAATTTTATCTGGGAAATCAACCAAAAATCGTCTGGCGCGGCTTCTGCCTTTCCTTGGCCCGGCTTTTATTGCCAGTGTCGCCTATGTCGACCCGGGAAATTACGCCACCAATATCTCCGCAGGAGCAAAATTCGGATATACCCTGTTATGGGTGATCCTGGCGAGCAACATAATCGCCATGCTCATTCAGACCCTTTCCGCTAAATTAGGTATAGCGACAAACCGCAATCTGGCCGAACACTGCCGGAGTGCTTTCCCAAAACCCATGGTGTATTTCATGTGGTTATTAATGGAACTGGTCGCAATGGCTACAGACCTGGCTGAGTTCCTGGGTGCAGCATTGGGCTTTTATTTGTTGTTTGGTATCCCCCTGTGGATGGCAGGTATATTAACTGCGATCGCCACTTTCTTGATCCTTGGACTGGAGAGGTATGGTTTCCGCCCGCTGGAGGCGGTGATCTCCGGGTTTGTGGTTGTGGTTGCGGTCAGCTATGTGATCGAGACCATTCTCGACCGACCGGATTGGGGCCTTGTTTTAAAGCATGCTGTGATCCCCCAGTTCCAGGGACCAGAGAGTATCTTGCTGGCAACCGGGATACTGGGAGCAACTGTTATGCCGCACGCGATCTATTTACATTCCGCGCTGACCCAGGGTCGAATTGTCGTAAAGGAACCTGGTCTGCTCAAGCGGCTTTTCCATTTTGAGATCATCGATGTATTGATCGCGATGGGTATGGCAAGCCTGATCAACAGCGCCATGTTGATTATGTCTGCCTCTACCTTTTTTTCCAAGGGGTTTCAAGACGTTGGCACGATCGAGCAGGCCCACCGGACTCTAGAGCCACTGCTCGGTTCGATTGCCAGTACGGTATTTGGATTATCTCTTTTAGCTTCAGGTCTTTCTTCTGCCTCTGTCGGTACCATGGCCGGGCAGGTAATCATGCAGGGGTTTTTAAGCCGGGATATCCCGGTATGGGTGCGGCGGCTGGTTACGATGATCCCTTCCTTGATTGTCATTGCGCTTGGTCTGGATCCTACGAAAACTTTGGTGATCAGCCAGGTAATGCTCAGTTTTGGACTGCCATTTGCGATCATCCCCCTGGTGATCTTCACCAGCCGGCGGGATATCATGGGAGAGCTCGTAAACCGCCGGATGACTACCATCCTGGCCAGCGGGGTGGCTGTCTTGATCGTAGTACTCAATTTCTATCTTCTCTATTCGGTTTTCAAAGGAGGATAAGCGATGTTCAAGCATATTCTCGTTCCGTTAGATGGTTCGAAACTTGCCGAAACAGCGCTTCCTTCAGCAGCGCTTCTAGCCGAAAAAGTTGACGCCATGGTCACCCTGATCCATGTGATCGAAGCAAACCCTCCTCAAGAAATCCATGGGCAGGCTCACCTTTCAAACTCGCAAGAAGCTCAAGTGTATCTAGATCGGATTAAAAAGGAGAGTTTTCCCGATTCAGTATTGGTAGACACTCATGTCCATACTGAGAGTGTCCGGGATGTCTCGAGAAGTATTGTCGAGCACACCAGCGAGCTAAAACCCGACCTGATCGTAATGTGCTCGCATGGGGAGGGTGGGCTCGTCAAATGGATCGTGGGAAGTATTGCCCAGAGGGTGATCGGCCACGGCCAAATGCCTATACTGATGATCCAACCGGACCAGCAGGGCAATGCTCTCCAGATCGGTTTCACACGGTTTATTATCGCACTGGACGGGGATCTTGCTCATGAACAAGGTCTGGAGGTTGCCGGTAATCTTGCCATGCTGACTGGAGCAGCAATTCACCTGGTATCCGTTGTGCAAAACTTGTCAAATTTGCATGGCGAGCGAGCCGCTACCGGAAGGCTCTTACCCGTAGCCACTCAGGCTATGTTGGATATCACCGAAAAAACAATGCAGGCCTACCTGAGCGAGAAGGCATCCGATTGGGGATCCAGGAATATTTCGGTCAGTGGAGAAATCTTACGGGGTGAACCGGCTAAGATGATTGTGGAGAGTGCAGAGTCTCAACATGTTGACCTGATCGTCCTGGGTACGCATGGAAAGGCAGGTATTGGCGCCTTTTGGGCAGGGAGCGTTGCTCCCCAGATCGTGGCCTCTACCCGTCTCCCCATCTTGCTGGTTCCAGTCCACCGCTCGGCTGAGAAACACTCATCAGGATAAAACCGTTTCTAAGATGCGGCGCCGCTCGACAGTGAAGATACGCCGTGCAATTGCCAGGGTTGTCGCATAGGTCGAGTCCATTCCATAATACGATAACGTCCCGGCTCCCAGGTTTTTCCCCTTACTGAGGGGTTTATCCGAGGCATAGTGCAGGATGCCAAGGTCAAAAGGGAGTCCATATAGGTTCACAATTTCGTTGACCGGGTGTCGTTCCGGCCGATACATCTCATAAATGGCCGACAAGTATGGACCGGCTTCCATTTCAATATCGGTATAGCCCTCCCGATAGAGCACATCCATGATCCGGGCATTTTGCAAAAAGGTACCCAGGACAGAGACCGCTTTTTGGTTGTCCAGAACGCTCCCATACATTAACAGCGGGGATACATCTGTGGCTTTGAATGCGTTCTGGAATAAATAGGTATTTTCTGAATGTTCGTCATAAACAACATTAGGGATCATCACGTCGCCGCGGACGCCATTTAAGATGGCTGCTTTCCCCAAGATGTAAATGCCCAGCACAGGGGACATATGCTCCGCTACTTTGCTGAGAATATTGTAGCTAGAAAGCCCGAGGGGATAATCAACATTCAAAATCACCGCATTACTTTTTGATAAAAATGATCCATCCGAAATATTCAAGCGGGGGTCAAAAGTGGTAGAGATCAGCCGGTCAATTTCAATCACCTGAGCTTCGATATCGAAAGAGTGTTCGCTGGGTATGCGCGTAATACCGATCTGATTTTCGTAATTCACCTGTTCTTCTTGCAGGTATTTGCCAGCCGGGGTTTGTTGGAGTTTTTTTAGGGTATAGTATAGGAAGTTCTCCCGGCTGGCGGGGACTGCCCCTTTTTGGATCTCTCTCCACGATGACCGCAGCTCATCATTGCCAGATTGCTCGATAAAACCGATGATCTCTTTTTCATGCAGAAAAGCAAACCCTGATAGGATGTTTGCCAGGCTATGAGTATTGCTGGAGACAAAATATACCGGGCGATCGCGCAGGTACGGGCTGGCCTTTTCGATCTGGTCCCACCATGCACTGGTTGCCCTCCAATAGTCGCTTAATGATCCACCCAAAAGCCGTACCCGAAAAGTGGTTTGCTGTTGTTTAATTCTATTTAGATAAGCAGAGAAATCATTTCCCCAAATTACTCGCAATCGTTCCAGATCCTCAACGGGTATCTGCATCAGCGCAGATAATCGATCTACTGCATTACTGCGAGATTCGGTATTCAATTCGTCAAAATGGATATTCTGATTCTGGAGCAAGGAATGAAGCTTATTCCATTCGATCTGGTAAGCCGTGAGCGTGGGGATAATATCATCTATGTCTGACTGGCTGGCAATAAAACAGGCCAGCGTATCTGTCCCATTGTAAAAACACCGCCTCCGCCGGGCGCGCGCGGAAACCGGCTGCCAGTTTTCCACTTCGCTGTAGCCATGCTTAAGAAACACATCCGCGCTCTGGCCCAACACGATTTGCCGGACATCCGGCATACAGGAAGGGAGTCTTAACAGACTGTAAATAAAGGCAGATGTATCAGGAAATGACTCTCGAACGTGCGGGTGGAGCAGGGAAGTCACCCCTGCATGAACTTCTTCAAGAGCGCGGATTTGAACATCTGCCGTGGACCTTAACAGTGAATAGATCGTGCGGACATACAGGTCGATCTCTTCGGAGGCTGTACTGGGTACTTTTCTTTCCATATTTTTTGCCAGAATTTACCCGTTTCGAAGTTTTTTTTGGAGGTTTTATCGAAAACCAAAGCTAAAAGCCAGAATGCCAAAGGAAAGGGGAAGCCACCAGTACTCAGCCATTTGGGGTAGTTGAAGGACCTCAGTCTTCAATAGGATACCAAAGATCATCGCAAGGACACCCAGACCGGCGATAATCAGATCTCTTGGATATGGGCTTAGGATCCAGTACCGGTTTATCGGCGAGGTTTTTGAATTCTGGCCTTTTTTCTTACGCGATGAGCCAGCGGGTTTCCAGTTTGGGCGAGCATGCTCACGCTGAATCCATACCAGGCGGATGTAAAAGGCGGCTGCGGCGAGGAGTAAAACGATCGTTCCGTTGTCCAGTTTCATACATAACCTCCCAGGGTGTCATGTCTCATTGACGCTGCAAAAGGGACGATCATACCGGCCAGAGAGTCGCAGCCGGATGAGTTTCCCCATTCCATCAGGTGAAAAGCTGAAAATTTAGCGGGGGCTGTCCCGGTAATTATACCGTCCAGGGCTGCGATTAACCGCTCGTCTGCCTCTCCAAAAGCAGCACATTCAACCAGGTTTGCACTAAGAGTTGTGGTCTTCGAACGGATCTGGGAGAGGACTGCCTGGTTTATCAGGTCGATATTGACCGCTGGGAATAAAGCTGCCCAGCGATTAATTGTGAGGAGCATACCCAGAACCAGATCATCTCCGGAAGGGGTAAGACCTGTACCGAATCCTATGAATTTTTGGGCTGTCCGGCATAAACCGGGGATATCGATGTCCTCGAACCCGCGGATCAAATCCAGATATCCAGGCAGTAGATTGAAAGGGTCATTGATATCATTCGAGCGATCATCCCACCAGGCAAGCAACGGTAACAGAGGAGTGGCGGGGGGATTCGCCAGGATCTCCCGGACGACCTGGAAAAATTGCTCCTGTCGTTCGTTTGGTGGTAAATAGATTTTGGAAGGGGGAGGGGCAGACCATCCCTGTTCCGGGAGATGCACCAGAGTATTTTTTCCGTGGAATTCTATCCTGCCGGGTCTTAGTTCAAGAGCCTGACCGGTATCCCAGCTAAGGGATTGGAAAGATTGGTTATCGAGATTGATGGTCAGGGGGCCGTGCGAAACCTGATGGGAAAGGTAGACAATCCAATCATTATTCAGTTTAAGGAATATCCCGCGGTTTGTCGAGCCAAGTACGACTGCCCTATCCGCTTCGTCCAATTTCCGGAGGGCGGTTCGACCAATCGAGGTTGCCATAATTTCAATCGTTGACATAGCCATCACCATTGTATCAAAGGAAGACCCCGGATTGACAAAATTATCTCTGAGGATGAATGCACCTGTAATATATGACATTCGTCAATTGCTGATTGAAGGACAATCAAGCGAAAATAGGTTGTAAGACAAAGTCCCCTCTATCCTAAAATTGTTAGGGGGATTATAATCATGAAGGCGGTACGACCAGGTGATTTCCCAGGAGTTTCAAGGTTGATGAATCAGGGTAATGCCGATCAAGACCACCAACCCCATAAGGACAAGCGATCTGCGCCTGAGGGCGTACCAGCGAATCTCCTCACTCTTTGCGTATCACAAGTGCACCAAGTTACAATAAATCCACAGACCCAGTTCCAGCTGTTATCTGGTCTGGAAGTTTGGGATCGTGGTGAAAAGGACCTGCCAGGGAAGTTTGGGCAGGAGGCCAGGGTACATTAAGAATAGTGCAGTGGAAACAGGGGCGGAAGATACCGCCCCTGAATGCATCTTAAGGCCAAAACCTGTCCAGACAAGAACAGGATCTCATTACAGAGAAAGATTTAGGCACGTCATAGCTCAAATTTTTCCGGAGAGGAAATGATATGAGTATTAATCCCCACCCTGAACTGCCTGTTTTTGAATACGTCCATCCTGTAAGCCTTGAGGAAGCCAGTCAATTCCTGGCCAACCACGCAGGAGAAGCCCGCCCATTATGCGGGGGAACGGATATTTTCGTCCGCATGCGGGATGGCCACTGGAATGACAAATACCTGGTGGATATTAAAGCTCTAGATGGCACCCAAGAGATTAAGTTCGATCCTCAAAATGGTCTTTTCATTGGCTCGGCAGTGAATATGAACCGTGTAATCCGGGACCCAAATGTGATTTCCCACTATCCGCTGGTAGCTGAGGCTGCCCGGACGGTGGCCAGTTACCAACTGCGTACGAGGGCAACCATCGTAGGCAACATTTGTAATGCCTCACCCGCAGGCGATACGATTGGGGCCTGCATTGTATTGAACGGCAGGTTAAAAGTCCATGGTACAGATGGTTTCCGCTGGGTTCCGCTGGCGGGTTTCTTCACTGGTCCGGGAAAAACATCCCTAAAACCAGGAGATATCGTAACAGGTATTGAGCTGCCGCTGCCCCCTAAATCTGCCGCTGGTAAATACATCAAGTTAGGACGCAATCAGCTCAGCGATTTGTCGATCGTCGGGGTTACTGTCCTGGGCTATCCGGACGAGAGCCTGGTTTCTGGCTACCGGTTTAAGATTGCACTGGCTTCGGTTGCTCCGGTGCCGCTAGTTTCCCTAAAGGCCGAAACCCGCTTAGGCGAAGGACCCATCAACCCGGCGGTCTTGGAAGAAGCAGCACAGCTTGCCGAAAGCGAAGCAACACCCATCGACGATGTTCGCGGAAGCGCGCGTTACCGGAAATCGATGGTCCGTAACCTGACCTACAAGGCACTCTGGATGGTTTGGGAAAAAATTGGCCATCTGGTGAACTAGTTTGATTTTTGATATCAGACCTCTTATTTGAAACTACCATCGGAGGAACAATGGGAATCCATCGAATAACCTTTACTGTTAATGGTGAGTATGAGCAGGTTGATGTCCCATCCAACATGACTCTGTTGCAAGCCTTGCGGGATAAACTGGCGCTTACCGGAACGAAGAATGGATGCAGCGCTGGGGAATGCGGAGCCTGTACTGTAATCATGAATGGTGAGCCTATCAACAGCTGTATGATTCTTGCTGTCGAATGTGAAGGTGCGGATATACTCACAATCGAAGGGTTGGCCAAGGATGGGAAATTGGATCCGATCCAGGAGACGATCATCAACCGTGGAGGCGTTCAATGTGGGTTCTGCACACCGGGGATCTTGATGTCCTCTCGGGCATTATTAGATCGAAACGCGGACCCAAGCGACGAGGAAATCCGGGAAGCCCTGGTTGGAAACCTGTGCCGGTGCACAGGGTACCTGCGAATTATCGATGCCGTCAAAGATGCCGCTCAACGCGAACGGGAAAATGCATAGACAGGTTATCCCCAGAGAGGATCGGAGGTTATTATGGCCGTAAATAGAGTGGCTGTTGAAAAAATTCCACACCCCATCGGTGATAGCGTCCAGCGTATCGATGCACGAGAAAAAGTCACCGGCGCAGCAATTTATGCCGACGATTTCCAGTTCGGACCGGGTCTTTTATATGCTCGAATATTACGTAGTCCAATACCGCACGGGATCATCAAACGAGTGGATGTCAGCCGGGCGAGAGCTCTACCCGGAGTAAAAGCTATCGTTACAGGCGAAGACTTTCCCGGTTATATTGGCCTTTATCTGCAAGACCGGTTCATCTTCTGCCGCGACCGCGTACGTTATGTTGGCGACCCGATTGCCGGGGTTGCCGCGATCAGTGAAGAGATTGCAGAGAAAGCCATCAGCCTGATCGATTATGAGCTAGAACCCCTTCCGGGCGTGTTCGAACCGGATTTTGGAGCCAGCCCGGATGCCCCCCTCATCCACCCAGATTTGGGTAAGTACGAGGTCATGAATTTTATCTTTCCGGAACCGGGGACAAATATTTCCAACCATTTCCGCATCCGCAAAGGGGATGTGGATACCGCCTGGAAAGACTGTGCGGCAGTCGTCGAGCGAGAATTCCGTATTCCACACATCCAGCACGTACCGATCGAAACCCATGTGGCGGTGGCAAAGGCAGACGAAAAAGGCAAGGTTACTTTATGGGGCAGCTCGCAGTCTCCATTTGCGCAGAGAAATTTGATCGCTAAGGCATTAGGGATCTCCCAAAGCGATGTGGATGTGATCGCCCCATATGTTGGTGGTGGTTTTGGCTGCAAAGCCGGGGTGAGCATGGAAGCACTGGCCGTCGCCATCGCGACAAAGGTCAAGGGGCGACCCGTAAAACTGCGCCTGACCCGTGAGGAAGAATTCTATACAGCTTTTGTCCGTCAGGGGCTAGTGGCCCGTTTTAAAATGGGCTGCGACAAGGATGGTAAGCTGTTGGTTATGGAGAATAAATTCTATTGGAGCGGCGGCGCGTATACCGAATATGGTGTAAATATTACCCGCGCTTCGGGATACAGCTCGACAGGTCCTTATAACGTACCCAATGTAAAAACCGACAGCTTTTGTGTTTACACCAACCATCCGGTAGGGGGGCCGATGCGCGGGTTTGGCATGCCCGAAATGCACTCGGGTCTCGAGCAGTGTATCGATGAACTGGCCGAGAAGGTCTCTGTGGACCCGGTAGAGTTCCGGAAGATGAACTGTATCAAGACGGGGGATACGATCGTAACCGGGATGACTATGCACCCGACCGGCCTATCCGAATGTATTACCAAGGCAGCCGAAGCGATCGATTGGGGGAAGAAAAATCCCGCCAGCGCTCCGAACAAGCGGCGTGGCAAAGGGATCGCAATCATGTGGAAAGCTCCGGCAATGCCGCCCAATGCCGGCTCGAGCGCCTGGGTTGAGATGAACGAGGACGGGACACTCACCGTTGCTGTGGGTGGGCAGGAGCTTGGACAGGGGACTTTCACTGTAATGGCTCAAATGGCCGCAGCTGCCATGGGTGTTCCCTACGATTGGGTGCGGATTGCAACCCCAGTCAACACAGATTACAGCCCGTATGAATGGCAAACAGTCGCCAGCCGGTTGACCTGGTCCATGGGGAATGCGGTTGTAAATGCCGCATTGGATGCTCGTCACCAGGTCCTGGAAATGGTTGCCAAATCCTGGAACGAAAATCTGGAAGACCTGGATATTATCGAAGGCCAGGTGATATCATACAAATCCGAAGAATCGATATCCCTGAAGAACATCGTTGTATATGGGATTGCGAAGCCCAATGACCAGGGGTGGATCGGTGGTCCGATCGTCGGGCGGGGTAACTTTATGCCCAGCTACGTCACCGGTTTGGATCCGGAAACTGGCCAGGGCCCACGCGCGGTTGTCCATTACACCACTGGGGCTCAGGCAGTTGAGGTTGAAGTAGACATGGATACCGGGAAAGTTGAGATCATCCAGGGAGTTGCAGCCTTTGATGTTGGTAAGGCGATCAACCCCGAGATGGTCAAGGCGCAGATGGAAGGTGGGTTTGTACAGGGTGTATCGACTGCTTTGTTTGAGGAAATGAAATTGAAACAAGGCATCCTGACCAATCCAAGTTTCGTCGATTACCGCATCGCCACCAGTTCGGATGCTCCCAAAAAGATCGACGCAATTATCGTGGAATATCCACAGGATGACGGACCCTGGGGAGCCAGGGGTATTGGCGAGCACGCCCTTGTGCCAACGATCCCGGCGATTGCTAACGCGATCTATGATGCCATCGGTTTGCGGCCTGGGAACCCACCCTATCTATCCGAAAAGATTTATCTCCTGATGCAAGAAGCTGGTTTAGTCAGCTAGCTTACCAACCGATCTCACTTTTGAAAGGAGAATCAAATGAAATACATCGATTTAACCATCCCCTTGGGAGTCGCGACACCCCCATGGCCCACCTACGAGCCGCTCCAGTTGAAATATTTTAAACGGCTCGCTCCAAATGGGGCAAACGGACAGGTATTGACCCATTCGAACCATTTGGGTACCCATTTGGATGGTGAAATCCACTTCCATACACCGGGTAAGGATATAGCATCGCTGGAAATGGATTTCCTTGTACACGATGCAGCCATCGTAGATCTGAGCGACTGTGTTGCCGATTACGATGTATATACCAGCAAGATGGTGGAAGATCGGGTAGAAGTTAAAGAGGGCGATATCCTGATCATCCACACCGGGTATCATCACTTCGGCTGGGATCACCCGACCGCGAATGAGATCCGCTATATGGTGATGCACCCAGGACCCGACCGGGAGTTTGCAGAATGGGCGAAAGCCAAGAAGTTGCGCTGGATCGGGGTTGACTGCGGGAGCGCAGATCACCCGATGAATACGATCATCCGGGATTGGATGCCGCGTCAGGCTCGCCAGGCTGACAAGGTGTTCAAGAAGAAGTATGGCATGCCCCTGTCAGAATTCTTTGATGATTCCAAATACCAGTTGATGCATCTCGAAATGTTCCCGTACGGTCTTATCCATGCCGAATGCCTGGGTGGGGAGATCGATCTGCTCACCAATCGGAGAGTCACGGTAGGCTTCTTCCCCTGGCGTTTTGTGGATGGCGAAGCCAGCATCGGACGCTGCGTGGCATTCCTGGATGATGCCGAGTACGACGAAATCATGGCGAAGAAAGCGTCTTTACCTAAAACCAAGTTCGGGGATGCTTTCGATCCGGCACATGTCGAACGGCTCAACAAGATCAGCTCGATGAACCTGGGCTGAGCCAGCCCGAATATCTCGTTGTAAGGGAAGCTATCCAAAGCGTCTAGCATTGTGTGGATAGCAGATCACCTATATACCGTTACGCACAAAAGGAGAAACAACATGTACTTAGAACCACCCGAGAAAGTATCCCAGACCCAGATCACCCTTGATGTGACGGAGATCGAACCGCTGCTTCAGGCCCCGCCTATGGACCTCAAACCATGGCCGGGTGCGATGATCAAGTTAAAAGACGGCCGGACGATGTATATCCGCGAGGCGAAGTTGGAAGAAGCGCCCGGAATGATGTCGTACATGAAGCGGGTAATGGAAGTCGAACACGATTTCTACGATGTGGTTGGCGCCAGAGTCTATGCTGAAATCATTGGCTGGTATCGCCAGCGCCTGAAAGATCCCTATACCCTGGTCGGAATGATCGATGGCGAGTGGGTAGGGTTTGCGAACGGTCGCTTGATGAACGAAGATATTAATATCAGTCTGCATACCGTGGCACTGGCTCGCGGTGGTCGAATTGGCGCGATCATGTATTATGCCAAGGCGTACTACGCGTTTGAGATCCTGGGGAATAAAGAATGGTGGGCCACTTACGAGAGTTATAATGGCTGGCATCGCTGGGGTCTCGGAATGGCACAGCCTTCCTACCCGTGGCCAGAATACCAACATGAACTGGGTGGCGCCCGTGTATATTACATCACCAAGAAATACTGGGAGAAGAGCATCAAAAAGTATGTCCAGCAAATGGTTGGGAGTGAACTCGTCTTCGATAATATTCCCGACGAATTGGTCAAGGCAAATGAAGTGATGCGGATCCCCACAGAAGTCCTGGTGTAACAACCCATAAGCGTAAAGAGACCCCGGACGATTGGGTCCGGGGTCTCTTTTTAGGTTCAAAAATGCGCATAGCCATTGTTATGATATGCCATTTGATAGCGGTTCAGATAATGCAAGCAGGGCAGTTTCTTCATCTGGATAGATTTGCATGTATTGGGAAATTCGAGTGTAATCGAAGATCTTTGTATAATACGACTTTACTCCGCAGGCTGCCACGACCTGGTGTTTCTGGCGCGCTTTGTTTAACAGCCTGACAATCAGGCCAATCCCTGTACTGTTGATATAGTCGATTTCGGTGAAGTTAATGATTACTCCATTTGCGCCGGTACGTTCGATCTGATCGAGAGCAGTGTTGAACTGCTGTTCGCCCATACCGCTTAAGTCGCCTGCCAGGTCCAGCACGGAAACACCGGACACTTGTCGAATCTTTACTTCGAGTTTGTTCATTAAACCCTCAACTTCTTCAATACCCAGTATCCTGAAACCATGGAAATGAACACGAATAAGTTTATCGGATATATCTACATAAGTCAACGTTTATGATGGACCAATCGGGGAAGGCTGATAGGACATTAGACTGGTACTAATTTGATAAATTACGTATAATATTATCCATGCTAATCCTGGGTTGGGTAATGGGTTAAATTATTTTCTGCTCTCATTCTATCGATTAAATAGTAAAACAAACACACCTACTTACTTTCGTAAAAATTGATCGGGGGAATGGTAAGAAAGGAAATTCTATGAATTACAACCGCCGGGAATTTCTAAAGTTGGCTGGAACAGTCGCGGCTGGTTCATTGATGGCAGCATGTACTCCTACCCTGACTCCGAAAACATTGCAAGACAGCGGTGGGGAAAAAGTACAACTTGTCTATCAAGATTGGAGGACAGACTGGTTCCCGGAAATGGCTCAACGGCTGTTAGAGAAATTTCACGACACTCACCCCAATGTCCGTGTGTTTTATACGCCTGATCCGGATAATTTGGAAGAAGAGATGTTAGCCGATATGGAAAACGAAACGGCCCCGGATGTACTGCAGGGGTGTTGTGATTTCTTTCCCATCTGGGCACAAAAAGGCTATCTGCTTGATTTAAAACCATACATTGATGCGGATTTGAGCCAGGATTTAATAAAAGAATGGGACCCGGCCCAATATAAAGCTTTGTCTACTCGAGAAGGTGTCCAGTTTGGGTTACCTAAATACCACGGTGCGTTAGCCATTTTTTATAATAAGGATCTCTTCGATCAAAAAAAAGTGGACTATCCGCCGTCGAACTGGAACCATGATGATTATCTGGAAATTATGAAGAAATTAACCCAGGATGAAGACAATAATGGTTTGCCAGAGTTGTGGGGAAGTATGATGGATATATCCTGGGAGCGGATCCAGGTGCATATCAACGCCTGGGGCGGTCATCTTGTGGATCCAAACGACCCGACGATCAGTTGGATGGCACGCCCTGAAGCATTGGCTGCCATGGATTGGATCCGCAACCGGATGTGGAGCGATAAGGTGATGGCGTCTCTCTTAGACGTCCAAAATATTGAAACAAGGCAGGCTTTTATTACTCAGAAGATTGCAATGGTCGAGGACGGGTCCTGGGCTTTGAAAGATATCCTGGATGGCGCTAAATTTCGGGTTGGGGTTATCCCATTTCCAGCCGGTCCTGCACGGCGAGTCACCCTGGCAACAACGGATGGTTTTGGCATCTATGCTGGGACGAAACATCCTGAGGCTGCCTGGGAATTAATAAAATTCCTGGTAGGAGAGGAGTATGCTCTAGCAATGGCAGAGGCGAATTTCCTCCAGCCGGCGCGTGCCTCTCTGGTCGATCAATGGATGAGGATCATTCAGGACCAATTCCCCAAGCAAACGAGAGACATGGATTTATCCGCTTTCGCGGAAGGCCATATTCAGGGATACTCGGTTACGGCAGAGATATTTGCCAATATGGCAGAAGCCCGCCGTCTGGTAAAAAATGCCTGGGATCAAATCTTCACACTTGGACAGGATTCGGTCGATCTGATGAAAAGAGTCTCCCAACAGGTAGAAGCCGCACAGCGTTAGTCAACCCGGAGGAAAGTTGTCACTGGGGATTGACTGGAAGAATATTCGTAGAAAGATCATTCTGTGGTCTTTTATTCCGACTGTTCTGGCCCTGGCAGCCGTAGCTTTGATTACTTTCGTATCCTACCAGGGCGTCTACGAAGATTTGGTGATCGAAAGGGACCGAGAACTCACGAGCCTTTCAGCAGCGCGATTACGAGAGGAGATGACAAAATTTACACAGCTGCTTGATGAACTGGCGCGGTCTGAGGATCTCTTGTCAAATAATAGAGCTGCGCAGCAAGAGGTGCTCACCCAGGCAGGCCGCCGGTTGGCAGTTTTTGATGGTGGGGTGATTTTATTGAACACATTTGGGAGGGTGATAGCTACTCAACCCTACCGTCCCGAGATCATCGATCAAGACTGGTCGAACCGGTCCTATTTTACCCAGATGATCGGATCAGAAGGGATCATTTTCTCGGACGCACTTAATGACGGTCCTCAAGGAACCCGAGTAGTCGTGCTGGCTGTTCCGGTGAAAGGCCTGGCAGGCGAATACCATGGAACCCTGGCAGGGATGTTTCGAATTGGATCGCAAACGATTAGCTCATTCTACGCGTCTATTGTGCGCCTGCGGCTCGGGCAGAGCGGCTCTATCTACCTGGTGGACAGCCGGGGGAGGGTGATCTACCATTCCGATTTCGAAATGATCGGCGAAAATTTTTCTACCCAGGAAGTAGTTGGGAGGGTAATTCTGGGGAACACCGGCGCATTTCGCTCTCAGGATACTTCCGGCGAAGACATCGTCGCAGCCTATGCACCGGTGCCTGAGACTCCATGGGGATTGGTCTCAGAAGAAAATTGGGTTGCTCTAACCCGCTCTTCCACTCGATATGGACAAACCCTTGTGGTACTGCTTATCCTTGGGATGATCCTTCCTGCTCTGGGAGTATCCATGCTGGTGCGTGAACGACAGTCCGAAATCATCGAAAGAGAACGTATTGAACAGGAATTAAATGTTGCAAGGACGATTCAAAAGACCCTCCTTCCTCGTCAAATCCCACAATTACCTGGTTGGCAGATATCTGCATACTGGCAGCCGGCTAATGCGGTCGGTGGTGATTTCTATGATTTTATCTGTTTTCCGGATGGAAAATTTGGATTGGTGGTAGGGGATGTGACGAACAAAGGGATACCTGCTGCCCTGGTGATGGCAAGTACGCGGAGTGTCTTGCGGGGTGTTGCCGAGCAGTTGGAATCCCCTGGCCGGGTCCTGCAGAGAGTTAATGAGTTGATATATCCGGATATGCCTAGAAATATGTTTGTAACCTGCCTGTATGCCATCCTCGACCCAGCTTCGGGCAATTTGATCTATGCAAACGCAGGCCATAACCTTCCGTATTGGCGGTCGCGGGGTGGGTTGGAAGAACTGAAAGCAACCGGGATGCCGTTAGGATTAATGGATGATATGGTTTACGAAGAGATGGAAATCATGATGAACCCCGGCGACTCTTTACTGCTTTATAGTGATGGGCTGGTCGAAGCCCACAATGGGCAGCGTGAGATGTTTGGTTTCCCCAGGCTGCAACATTTGATCGGTTCTTATTCAGCTGGCGGCCCTGAAATGATCGACCGGTTAATTCGAGAATTGGCTAATTTCTCCGGGCCTAATCACGAACAGGAAGATGATGTAACCCTGGTTGCAATTGAAAGGTTTTACGGTGATCTTCCAGACCAGCAAACAATAGGAGTACCATCCTGAGGCAATAATTTACCACATACCATACCGGCGCAGCGCTGTTTCCAGGATTAGAAGCACCAGACCGGTATGCGATAAACCGTCTGCGGCTGCTTCGATAACAATGTCGGAGATCCCCACTGAAAGACCAGGCAGTGGATTGATCTCAAGAATGTAAGGTTTCCAATGATCGTTTGCATCCAGCCGGAAATCGATGCGAGAGACGTCCAATGCACCTGTCACACGAAAAACCGCTGCCGCCAACCACTGCAGATAATTGACGGTCTGATCATCAAGAGGAGCTGGACAAAGATAGGTCAGCTCTTCTGCCAGGGCTACTTTCAGGCGGTTACTATATACCACATCCGTTTCTAAATATGGCTTTAAATCGACCTCCATAGGAGGAAAAAAACGTAAGCCAGCTTGAATTCTTGGGGAGGTATGGTTTTCAGGTAACCGACGAGCTACCGGCTTAGTCAGATTCCCAACGAAACCTACGGTTACTTCACGCCCCTCTATAAATTGTTCCACCAATACTGTTTGTTGATATTTTTCCAGCGTAAATTTAACCTGGTCATAGAGCTCTTTCTCATTGTGTACGACCGATTTGGCGCTAACCCCCATGCCGGTACCTTCTCGACTGGGTTTTACAAAAAGGGGAAAGTGTAGATCATCGTTCAACGGCTCATCCGCACTTTCGTAGGTTTGGAAAGCGGGGGTTGGCAGCTCATGCCAGTACAAGATCCGTTTTGTCATGGGTTTGTCCAAAGCTAATGCCAGGGTAAGCACTTTCGAGCCGGTATATGGAATACGCAGCTTTTCCAGAAGCGCTGGAACCTGGGCTTCCCGTGCGTCTCCAGTATGGCTCTCACAGATATTGAAACAAATATCAGGCTTATAAGAACGAATCGTATCGAGGATTGATTCATCTCCTTCCAGAAATTCGCATTCATACCCCCCGCTGCGGATCGCGCTGACTAGAGCATCGATCGTTCCTTCACTATCCAGGTCTGCCCACTGGTCCTCAGGCATCCCCTGCCAATGGGGTGCGTTCTTTTTCAGATTGGCTAACAATGCAACGCGCATAACGGTTCTCCAATGTGGGGCTGGCCCGTTTGGCTACAACGGACCAGAAGATAGGCACTATTGTAAAACAAAATCGAATTCCTGGAAGTGCGGATATCCGTTGATAGGAGCCAGGAGACTTAATAGTTTGCCTGGGTTCAATGCGGGTCAAGTATAATTGTGTGCCATTGGAGACTTGAATGGTTATGAATGAAACCGTTGTTCCTCAAGGCAAACCCAGTGTTTTCGCCATCTGGTCTGCAATGCTGGCGATCTACATCGTATGGGGCTCTACATATCTGGCAATCCGCTTTGCTGTAGAAACCATGCCGCCATTTTACATGGCAGCCTTCCGGTTCGTTCTCGCGGGTACTGTACTCTACGGTTACCGCCGGATCATCGCAAAAGACCACCCACCCACTATGCAAGAGTGGCGATCGACAGCGATCGTTGGCCTTTTGCTCTTGTTGGGGGGCAATGGCTGCGTCGTCTGGGCAGAACAACGAATTCCTTCAGGCCTGGCAGCCTTACTTATCAGCTCGACTCCTTTATGGATGATCTTGCTGGAGATCATCTTGCCTGGCGGAAAACCGCCCACCCGGCGGGCCATATCAGGTGTAATTTTGGGCTTCATCGGCGTGCTTATCCTTTTCTGGCCCGGATCGCAAGGAAATGATAACCAGATCGTTGATATTCTGGGGGCGTTTGTAGTGATTTTAGGTTCGATCAGCTGGGCGATGGGTTCCCTTTACAGCCGTAATTCTGTCTTGCCAAAATCACCACTCCTGGCGACTTCAATGGAAATGATCGCTGGGGGAGTGGGGCTGTTTGTCGTAGGAACCATATTCGGAGATTATCGTCAAATCCAGTGGGAGGTTTTTAGCACAAAATCTCTCATCAGCCTGGGATACCTGATCGTTTTTGGGTCGCTGGTCGGATTTGCGGCTTACACCTGGCTGTTACGGGTAGCCCCTCTATCTCTTGTGTCGACCTATGCTTATGTGAATCCCGTGGTGGCTATTGTCATTGGCTCGCTGATTGGGAGCGAACGTCTATCCCCCCGTATTCTCCTGGCAGCTGCGGTGATCCTCGGCGCAGTAATCCTGACTACTCTCAAGCCGATCGGAAGAGGTCCAGCTTTACCGGCCCAGCCTGCAGCCAGCAGACCACCCGCGAAATAGGACGGTCGGACAACCTTAATCTAATAAAGCCCTGGATGAACCAGGGCTTTTCTGGTTTCGGCTGCAACTTATCCGGCATTGCCTGCGTATATGGTAATGAGTCATTGAAAATGAGAATGTGATAAGTGAGGATATCATGCACCAAAACCTTATGTCCAAATATGGAATAATCCTGGTCGCCGCAGTCCTGGTGTTATCATCCATGGCTTGTGGTCTTTCAGGCATCAAGATCAATAATAACATTGCTGAAGTCACTGTAGATCTGCAAGAAGATCAGCTGAATAAATGGTTTCAAAGTGATAATATCGAAGTGGATTCTGATGATGAATTTCTGGACAAGATTACCGCGGTCGATCTCCACGATGGATATATCACGATCAAAGGCACCTATCGAGATTCGAACGGATCAGAAGCCACCGGTAGCTACGATGTGGCATTGTCGGCCGAAGACGGTGAATTGATGGCCGAGATCATCTCGATTGATATCGATGGGCTTGATTTGCAGGACAGTCGTGTGCAGCGGGTAAACCGGTCTCTAGCTCGCGAATTGGCTCAGGCTGCTGCGGAGAACCGGGATGAGGTAAAATTCAAAGAAGTAAGTCTTACGGAAGAGAGTGCAAAATTTGTGCTGAGTTTTCGTCTAGAGAACCGCTAACAAACAAAAGGAGGGACGCTATGTCTGAAGATCCAAGCACCACCCCAGCTCATGATGCCGATTCACCTTCGGCCGATGCCTGGAAAGAAGTAGGCAAACAGTTTGAAGTTTTGGGTGACAGCCTTTCGAAGGCATTCCGCGCTGCCTGGAACGATGAAGAGAACCGGAAAGTCATTCGGGATATGCAGACGGGTCTTGAATCGATGGTCCAACAAATTGGTAAGGCAATTGATGATACAGCAAAATCTACCGAGGGACAACACATCCGCGCAGAAGCTGAAAAAGCCGCGGTGAATCTCAAGAATGCTGGAGAACAGACGGTGCAGGAAATTCGCCCGCATCTGGTCACCGCCTTACGCCAGGTAAATGATGAATTGCAAAAATTTACCGATCGTATGGAACGAAAGGTAGAAACTACAGACCCAACTGCTGGGGAAGACCAAAAATAAATTCTTATGATGTCGAACCACCAACAGATTACAGATCTCCAAGCGACGATCCAGACGAAATCATTGAATGGGTTGTTGGATTGGGTAGAAGCGGATATCGGCAAGCTTGAAGCGGAAATCAATTTTGACGCGTTGGAGATCCTGTACCTGTTGGATGAAATTCTTTCCCGTCTTGAGACTGCGAGCCTGAGGAGTAATTCACCTCGCAGTGAGATAACCCAATACGATTATGTAGGACTGCGGCTGAAGAAAAACGCAAGCAGATTCTTGCGAGCAATTGGCGGCGCGAAAAGATACCAGGCGCTTCGCCTGCAGCGCCTACCGCCAGCAAATGCCTGGTGGTGGTTTCTGGATGAATGGGTTCAGAGTCGAAATAAGACGGGACTGCTCAAATGGGGTGTCAAGGTTGGGGTAGGCTTACTGATCTTGCTGGTTGCTATTGTGCTGTATAAGCAATTTTTAGCCCCAGACCCAGCCACTATTGCGGTGTATAACGCACAGTTGAACGCCACTCAATATCTGGCCACAGGCAATATAGATGCGGCTAAAAAAGAAATCCAGTCTGCATTGGTCTATGAACCAGATAACCCCGAGATACTTATCCTGGAGGGGGTTGCTTTGCAAAAATCTGGTGACCTCATCACAGCAAACCGGTCTTTGGATCATGCCCGTGATTTACTTCAGAATGATGAGGTCTTCCATCTAAGCCTGGCACAAGTATATTTACAGATTTCAGATCTTCCACTTGCGCTATCCGAAGCACAATCTGCAATCCAGGGCAACCCAGAGTCGGCTGAAGGTTATTATTTCATGGGAAAAGCCTTTGAATTGATGGGTAATACCAGCCAGGCAATCCAATCTTATAACACAGCGGCGAACCTGGCCGAGATCCAGGGGAAGACCGAACTGGTGGCGACGATCCGCCTGGGGCTTGGGGTTCTAATGCAATCCGCTCCACCTGATGCTTCTCTATCTCCTTCTCTCGAGCCAACCCCGTAAACTATTTGACTCAAAGAAATCCAGGGCAGCATCTTTTGGGTGCTGTCCTGGATTTCTATTATGGGCAGATCCAAATTACTCCGCCACCCGGTTCCCGAGTACGCTGATAAAAGTTAATTCAGACGGTCTTTGATGGGGAAAGAGATATTCACGATTGTTCCGGCCGAAGAGGACCGCACATTGATGGAGCCATTTAATGCCTCTACCCGCTCTCGGATGCCGATCAATCCCAGGTGACCACTCCGGACCATCTCGACCCAGCTCTCTGGAACTTCGAACCCCATTCCATTATCCGCAACTTCAAGTTCGGCGCAATCCTGTTGAATACCAAACCTCACATAAACCGAGGTGGCATGGGCGTGTTTCGCCACATTGTTGATGAGTTCCATATAGATCCTGAATATGGTCAAGCGGATGTCTTCAGGCAGTAACAAACCATCTTTACTGAGGTTGAGATGTACCTTGAGGTCTGGATAATTCTCCTGGAATTTCTCGACATGCGAACGGATGCCCTTCTCAACGCCAAAATGAACCAGGATCGGCGGGCGGACTTCACCACAGAAAGCTCGTAAATTATCAATCTGGTCCTGAAGTGTGGTACGGATGGCATTCAGCGTATCCTTGAGATTCTTTTCTCTGGCGATGCGGGTGGTCTCATTAAAAGCGTAGCTGATGGTGATCAAATTTTGAAGCAGGTTATCATGGAGGGTACGCGCGGTTCTCTGCCGTTCCATCTCCCGACCCTGCAGAAGATAGTGTTGAACCTCAATCGTATCGGTTTTTTCTTGAACTTCTTCCTGGACTTTTTTGCGGTCGGTGATGTCGCGCCAGGCGATTACCCCGCCCGTGATTTCTCCCAGCTCATTCCGGATCGGACCTGCGTTACACAAAATGAAAATTAGCCCATGGTCCTGTTTTAAGAGCCATTCTTCGTTAAGGATGACTTCCCCTTCTTGAATGGCCCGATAGAGCGGCGTTTCTTCGAGTAGGGCCGGGGTGATGCCGTCCGGATGGTGATACAGAGGCCAGATTTCCGGATCATCCAGCATGGGAATACCAATCACCCCATCGCGGCTCTTTTGGAGGGTTACCAGGCCATGCCGGCTGATCAATCGAACGGATAGATCGGCTGCATCTGCGATAGCGATACCCTCGGGGATAAATTCCATCACCGCATCGAGGGAACGCTTGCCTTGTTCTGCCTCAGCGGATTGTTTTTGAGCGTTCTCTTCGGCCCGGATGCGTTCGGTCAATTGGACCTGGAGCTGTTTGTTGGCTGCCTGAAGCTCTGCCGTTCTTTCCAATACGCGCAGCTCCAATTCTTGCTTGGTTTTTAGAAGCTCGTCTTCTGCCAGCTTTCGTGCGGTGATATCGCTGACCAAATAGTCGATCCGGACAGGCAGGTTGTTCTTCTGGGTAATCAGTTTTCTTCGATCCAGGATCCAGCGTACCTCCCCGTTCGGGCGGAAGATGCGGTAGATCCATTCGCCTTCTTTTTGGGACAGAACCTCTGATAATGAATTTTCTACCATTGGGCGGTCATCCGGATAAACCGCTTCGGAAATCAAGCGTGGATTATGGATAATTTCAGATAATGACCGGCCGTACAGCCGCTCTGCTGCCGGGTTTATATTGACGATTTTCAAACCGGGGACAGAGACTGAGTACACGACCTCATTCATTTCGGCGAGGATACTGGACAACTTCTCTTCGCCAGCTCGCATCACCCATTCGGTGCGCTGGCGCTCTCCCTGTTCACGCAGCGTATGGATGCGCAAGTCGCTCAACCAACCCAGCGTGATCCCAACAATGATGAGTAGTAAAGCATCCGGGCTGAACTGGGGAAGCAGGACTTCTTCGAAACCGGGTTGACCGGTCATCCAAAACAGCAGGTAATTGAGACCAATGCCGATGAATGCTCCGACAATTCCGATGCCGCCACCGAAGAACAGACCAGTCAGGCCAATCGGGAGTAATGATAGGGCGACCAAGCGAGGGCCAACCAGAGGATAGAGGGCAGCGTAGGCAATCACATAGGCAATGGTGAAAACAACAATCGTAATAATCCGCGCCCGGATAGGGAGAAATCGAGTGATCCCCGGGATGCGGGATTTAAAGGGTGAGCCAGTATGAGAATTGTTCATGACATCATCCAATCCAGCCAGAATAGTGAGACGCTAAAGTACCCCTCATACGGCTGTATATTCGTTATTCGCATAACTGGGATGAAATATATCCAGATTTGCGCCGACTTGTTCGAGGATGATGCAGTGACGCCGGAAGATAGTGGGAGGGGGGCGCCGCAGAAAATAATCTGAGCGCAAAACGATGAATAGAGAGGTAAACCAACGGTATGGAGCATGATACTGATGCACCATACAAGAAGTAATCATATTTTATCTAAATCGTATATTATTTCAACCCCTGACGAGAAATTGGGTCCACCAATTAATGCGCATAGCCATTAACATACAATATTATATTTCCAAATATATCCAAAAACCACCTAATCGCTTTTTTGATAATTCGGCGCTTCGCGGGTGATCATCACATTATGCGAATGGCTTTCAATCAGACCTGCATTGGTGATTTTCGCCAGCCGGGTTTTTGTGCGGAGTTCTTCGAGTGATTTCGCTCCGGCATAACCCATTCCCGAACGCAATCCACCAATGATCTGATATACATAATCCGATAGGCTGCCACGGTAGGGGACCATACCCTCTACACCTTCCGGAACCAATTTACCAAACTTTCCTTGCCCGCTTCCATACCGGTCACGTCCATACCCTTGCATAGCTCCCAAGCTTCCCATACCACGATACATTTTATACTGGCGCCCTTCATAGAGAACCAAATCACCTGGCGATTCTTCTAATCCTGCCAGCAAACTCCCCAACATAACCGTATCAGCACCCGCAACAATTGCTTTGACTACATCCCCGCTAAATTTAACTCCGCCATCCGCAATAACCGGAATTCCTTTTGCTCGCGCCACTCTCGCACAATCATAAATTGCCGTCATTTGCGGCATCCCTGCTCCAGAAATCACTCGAGTCGTACAGATAGAACCCGCCCCAATCCCAACCTTGACCGCATCGACTCCCGCCTGGATCAGAGCCTCAGTCCCTTCGGCAGTTACCACATTACCGGCAATCACCTCCAGTTCAGGCCAATGGCCTTTCAACTGATGGATTGCGCGGATTACACCCGCCGAATGCCCGTGAGCCGTATCAATGACTACGACATCGACACCACAAGCAACCAACTGATCCACTCGCGGTTCAAGGTCCTGGCCAACTCCTACTGCGGCGCCAACCAGCAGCCTTCCCAATGAATCCGTGGATGCATTCGGGTAATCATGCTTTTTTTGAATATCTTTTACTGTAATCAATCCAATTAATCGCCCATCCCCATCCACCAGTGGTAACTTTTCGATCCGGTTTTCCTGGAGGATCCGTTTTGCTTGCTCTAGGGATGTCCCGACAGGAGCAGTGACAAGATTTTGAGAGGTCATAAATTCAACTACAGGATGATCTAAATCCTCATTTTCAGTAAACCGGATATCGCGATTCGTCAAGATACCAACCAGGTGACCCGTTCCTGGTTCGACAACCGGAATTCCACTGATATGAAACCGGGACATGATCGCTTCCGCTTCTTGTAAGGATGCCGTAGGAGGGAGAGTTATTGGGTCTGTAATCATTCCCGATTCCGATCGCTTGACCGTCTCCACCTCTTTGGCCTGAGCTTCGGGAGAGAGATTACGATGGATAATGCCTATTCCGCCCTCCCTTGCCAGGGCAATAGCCAGACGTGCCTCGGTAACCGTATCCATGGCAGCTGAGAGAATGGGAATACCAAGCCGAATCCTGTATGTCAACTTAGCCTGGATATCGGTATCTACGGGCAGCACCTCTGTAAATCCAGGAACTACCAGGAGATCGTCAAAGGTAAGTGCATCGACCTTGGCAAACAATTCTTCGTTCATAAGACTCCTGTATATATTTGTATTTGCTAAATATGGGCGGGTTAGAATTGTGCCAATTCTACACTACCAGTAGATGTCCGGTCAACCAGGTATATTTCATATTTAGACCAGCTAATCTACCAGGACTTTATATGCTCCGACTCGAGATGAATTGAGACAGGTTCTACTCAATATCAATTAATAACAAAGTCATATCATCATATTGATCGGCTGTCGATTGGAATTCTGATAGGCTTACAAATACACGCTCACACATCTCTTCCAACGAAAGATGTGCTGATTTATTCATCAGGTTTTCCATACGATGTAATCCAAAGAATTCACCGGACGGATCCATGACATCGACCAATCCGTCGGTATACAGAATCAACCGGCCACCTGGTTGAAGCGTAATTCTTTCTTCTGTCAGCTCATAATCACCCGATGAAAATATTCCCATCACAGCTCCACTGCTTCGAAGCTTTTCAAAATCATGCCCATAGACGAGCATCGGGCGGTCATGCCCGGCACAGCAGTATCTCATTTCGCGAGTTTTACAATCGATCACCCCATAGAAAACGGACACAAAATTACTCGATTCGCCCAATTCTTGGAGAAGCTGGTTTACCCGCAGCAGGACAGCCTGCGGTGAGAGGTCTCGCCTTGCTTCGGCCACGATCAGGCTGCGGGTTAATGCCATATAAAGTGCAGCCGGCATACCTTTATCGGATACATCCGCAACCAATACACCAAAATGGTCGGGCTCCAAATCAATTACATCATAAAAATCCCCACCTACCTGTCGAGCAGGCTCATTTCGGGCAGCAAACCCAAACCCCGGAAACTTTGGAAATATCTTCGGGAGTACATTTTGTTGAACCTGTCTGGCGAGCTCCAGTTCTCGCTCCATCCGTTCTTTTTTCACCAACTCGAGCTGAGCTGCTTCGAGTTGTTCTATCTTCGCCTGCAGATCGTCGATCAACCGGGTCCTTTGTATGGCAAGGGCAGCCTGATTCACCAATGCCTGCAACAAGGAAACCTCCCCAGGTGAAAAGTTCCTTTTCATCGTAGAATGAACCATCATCATTCCAACCAGCTTACCCTGGGCAATTAGAGGGAGGCTCAACCCGGTCTGCAAATTCGGCTGGTTTTGTCCTTTTGTAGGAAGCGAAATAACCCCAGGTGGGAGGGAGGAGGTTGGCGAGGCTACCACTTGAAGATCGTCCATCTCTGGAAAAACCTGCCGGGACTCTATAGTCCTTCCGATCGAACTGGGATCCCAACCACTCACCGAGAGGATAACTGCTTGATCCGCTTTCGTTTCATCAACCTTATCGCGCAAATAAACTACAGCTCTATCAGCCCCACCGATTGAAGTCGCCCGCTGACAAACGCGATTTGAGAGATCGGCCAGGTTGACTGAGCTGGTCAAGGCCTGGGTCATCTCCTGCAGCGAAACCAATACTTCCGTTCGGTTCAACAAAACCCGGTGAGCGGCTTCCAACTCAACGAGTTTATTCTGTAATGCGATATTGGATCCGGTCAGTTCTCCCTCGCGAGTTGTGAGCAACTGGTAAGTTCTCTGGAGCTGGCTTCGTTCGAAATGCAGATACTCTTCAATTGGTATATAACCCAATTCCGCCAATCTGAAGAGATACTCTTCGAGGGATAACTGGCTCAAGCCAAGCATCCGATCCTTGGCCATGGGGTTTTCAAGCGAGAGAACATCAAATGCGGCAACTTCACCAGAATATCCCTGATGATGACATTTCTCACACCCAACCGCTCGATAAAAATTCCGCTCCGGATGATCCGTCCCCGTACCAGATTTTTGTGGGTCTTCCATAAAAAACCGTGGAAAATGACGCAGCTGTCCAGGCAAGAGCGAGACGACCTCCCTGCACTGTTCACACAGTGCAGGGAAACGCAGGGTCGTAAGTACCCAAACCGGCGTGTCCAGCTTACCTAATTCAATACCGTACTCATCTAGCAACGGAAGGATCCCGGCTCCCCAGGATACGCTGTCAAGCTGTATAATGGTCCGAATGCCCTGTTTTACGGCTTCCCCAACCGCATGGCCATTGTCTTCGGTGAGCCGGTCGACAACCATCAAGCCAGGTTTTGTACGGATAGCCCCTGAAATCAATTGTGTGTACGTATAGGGAGGTTCGACAACCTGACGGGTAATCCTTTGCTTGAGCAATCGATCGATCCTCGGTTCGGTCTTATCTCGTCCAATAATGATGGCCTGGATGGATTTTGATTGGACCAGTATTTCCTGAACCAGGATACCAAATAGAGTGGACCGCCCGCTTGAGAATGTCATCGCCGGACCTGACAGTCGCGAACCCTGGTGAGTGTCAATACCAGCAACAATTGACAATCCCGAGCGCGATCGTAAAAATTGATCCACCAACCCGTCTAATTCTGGCAGATGAAAGAAATCGCGGAGTTTTAGCATGGATCGATCCCTCTCGATTAAATCGAAGCCACCCTATTATAATCCGACAGGCTGAAGATGTCCTTCTGGCGCAATTTTCGATATCCTATCCTGGAAACCCTGGCCATTCTTGTGATATTTTTAGCCATCAGCCAGATAAATTTTTCCTGGTCTGCCTGGGAATCTGAAATCTGTCGCCTGAGAAATTGCTACTGCGAGCCATTCCAGGATGGAGGCCTGTTTTTACAACCCTTGACTGCCTTATCAAACCTTGGGTATATCCTGGCCGGGTTATTCATCCTTCAATCGAGCAACCAGCAGACCGTACCCTCTGATGTAATCCAGAATAGTTCGCAATTCAAGCCCGTTTTTCAAAGAGTGTTCGGTGCAGCAGTCTTACTCGCCGGATTATTTTCAACCTTCTCCCATGCCTCTCTGACCCGGATCGGGGAGTGGTTTGATTTGATGGGCGTATACGGCGCCCTTGGATTTACTGTCTGGTATGCTTTGATCCGCTTGATGTCAGCCTCTTTGAAAATGTTTGCCTGGGGATACCTGCTCACACTGGCGATTTTAGGGTTCTTGATGGCCACCAATCCGCATCTTCAACAGGTATGGATCGGGATCCTGCTGGTTATCAGCACAATATGTGAGCTTACATTCCGCAGTCTAAAGAGACCATTCATGGATAACCGGTATCTAATCGGCGCGCTGGTCTGTTTTATCAGTGGGGGAGTGATCTGGATGGGTTTTGGCCGGGCTCCAGACTGCCCACCGGGTGTTAGTTTTCCATGGCATGTACTCTGGCATCTTTTATCCGCAGCAGCGCTTGGACTGCTGTTCCCATACTACCTATCTGAATATCGAAAAACCGAATAACCAGGGAGCGGAATCCCTATTGACATCAAAAGTATAAATGTGGTACGATGAAACCGGTTACATTTTCACGTGCGATTTTTTATCCTCCCTATGTAACCGGTTACATTGAGGCGATGATGACTAAAACAAAATCTAATTCGATCACCATTCGAGATGTCGCAAACAAAGCCGGGATCTCCGTGGCAACTGTCAGCCGTTATCTAAACGGAACTACGCCGGTTTCTGCTGAGGTAGCAAACCGCCTGGAGCAGGTTATGGCAGAATTAAATTACATTCCGCATTCTACCGCTCGAAAATTAGCCACGAACAAAACTGACACTATTGGACTATTAACGATGGATATCAGCGGAGATTTTTTTGCGCCTTTAATGAACGGAATCGAAGAAATAACAAGTCAAAATGGTTTTGACCTGTTAATCGCATCGACTCGCCAATCGCAAAAGCACCAGAAAGTTATCCCAAGTATCGGCCCCCATAACACAGATGGACTGTTGATTTTCGCTAATAGCCTCGATGAGAGCCTTCTTACTCGCTACCATGCCTCTGGTTACCCCATGGTTCTAATCCATTATTCACCTCCCAGAAATCTCCCTATCCCTTGTGTAACGGTGGAAAACAGATCAGCATCCTGCAAAATCGTCGAGCACCTGATTGAAGTCCACGGACGGCGGCGGATCGTGTTTTTGCGCGGTGAAGAGGGACAGGAAGATTCTTACTGGCGAGAAATGGGATATCAGTTAGCTCTTCAGAAGCATTCGATCCCGTTCGATCCACACCTGGTCGCCCCCGGAGAATTCGAACGCGAGATTGCCGCCCAATCCATTCAATATTTGATCACATCCGGGGTCGAGTTTGATGGTGTATTCGCCGGTGATGATGAAGCTGCGGTTGGGGTCTTAGCCGCCTTAAAAATGGCCGGGAAACGAGTGCCAGAGGAAATTTCCGTAGTTGGATTCGATGACCAGAGAATGTCCCCTTACCTCAACCCACCACTTACCACCGTCCGTGCCCATACCGATGAGGTCGGGCGTGCAGCTGCGCAGTCACTTGTAGACCTCATTCAAATCGGCAGTGCAGAATTACTAACTCTTCTCCCCACCGAAATTGTCATTCGTCAATCCTGCGGGTGTAAGCCGGTTTAATTACACCTGCACCCCAAATATTTTATTGAGGAGGTAAACAGGGACACATTTTGATCGATCGATCCTCGCTTCGTCTGTTCGATTCGCCGTTCGTCTTGTTAGAGAGGAGAGAAATCAGTCATGAAAAGAACCGTTTTCACTCTGGTCATCCTGTTGACCGTTCTGACTTCGCTTGTCTCAGCCTGTTCACCAAAACCCGCAGGAACTACGGAACCGACCCAGGCATCCGTCCCGGAGCAGGGACAACCTACCCAATCTTCTGAGATAACCAGCGATAACCAGGCTGTAGAAATTCGCTGGTTTATCGGGTTGGGAACCGGCGACGACCCGGCTCAGGTAGAATCAGAAAAAAAGATTGTTGAACAATTCAACGCCGAACATCCAAATATCAAACTTGTCATGGAAGTGGTGAATTACAACGGCGCAAGGGATGCCCTGGCAACCGAAATAGCCTCTGGCAATCCGCCTGACATTGTGGGTCCGGTCGGAGTCTCCGGAGCAGAAGCTTTCCATGGACAATGGCTCGACCTCACATCGCTCGTAGAAAAAACAAAATATGATCTAGATCAGTTCGATAAAGGCGCAGTGGACTTTTACCGAGTAGGCGGCGAAGGATTAATCGGCTTGCCTTTTGCGATTTTCCCCTCCATGTTATATTACCAGCGGGATATGTTCGATGAAGCTGGCTTAAATTATCCGCCACACAAATATGGGGAAAAATATAAGTGGGCAGATGGAACCGAAGTTGAGTGGAATTACGACACCCTCCGCGAACTGGCGATGAAATTAACCGTGGATAAAAACGGGAAAGACGCAACCAACCCCTCGTTTGACCCGCAGAATATCAGTCAATATGGGTATGAACCACAATACCAGGATCCCCGTGCAGTGGGTGGTTATTTCAAGGCTGGAAGCCTGGTGGCAGACGATGGGAAGACTGCCCAGATCCCAGATGCCTGGGCAGATTCCTGGCATTGGCTCTATGACGGTGTCTGGAATGATCACTATATTCCTAACGATGCGGTCAGGCAGAGTTCCGAATATAACTCTGGCAACCCCTTCAATTCCGGAAAAGTCGCGATGGCTTTGACTCATCTCTGGTACACCTGCTGTCTGGTGGACGCCGGTCAAAATTGGGATATGGCCGTGGTTCCTTCGTACATAGGCACAACCACCGCCAATTTCAATGCAGATACCTTCCGAATTTTAAAAGACACGAAACATCCAGATGAAGCTTTCGAAGTGGTGACGTACCTGATCGGACCTGCCTCGCTTGAGCTTCTCGATATCTATGAAGGTATGCCTGCCCGGAAAACCGATCAAGAAGCTTTTTTCAAGACACTCGATGAACAATTCCCACAGGAAGTCGATTGGCAGGTCGCTGTAGATGGGATTGCTTACGCAGATAATCCAAATTTCGAAGCTTATATGCCCAATTACAACGAGGCTTTCGACCGCATCAATACATTTTTCACTTTGATTACTTCCACAGAAGGGCTTGACCTGGACAAAGAGATTGATACCCTAAAAAGCGACCTCCAAGTCATTTTTGATAAAGCCGATTAGTTGACTACTATCCATGCCATCCCTCGCCGTGTGACAGCGAGGGATGGCAATTTTGGTGTGGTTGGTTGGGGAAAATGACCCAATGAGAAAAACATTACCCATTTTTGGTGTTTTTCGATTACCCCCCCTTGCCCGGCGAGAGGCTTTGTGGGGACTGGCCTTCCTTTCTCCCTGGATTCTTGGTTTTATACTGCTCACCCTGCTGCCAATGCTGGCTACATTTGGGTTCACGTTTACAAATATCACACTTACCCAAGAACAACCTCTCCGCTTTGTGGGGATAGAAAATTACCAAACCCTTTTTAAGGATCCCCAATTCTGGAAATCCCTGGGTGTAAATCTGAAATATGGGTTGTTAGCGCTACCCGTCGGTCTGGCTCTTCCCCTGATCCTGGCATTGCTGCTCAACAGCCGTTATATAAAAGCCCCGGCATTATTCCGGACCCTCTTCTACTTGCCTTATGTAATTCCTTTTGTGGCAGGCTTTTTTGCGTGGAGCAGCATGCTAAACCCAGAGAACGGCTGGATCAACGAAGGGCTGCGCGCTCTGGGTATGCAGAACCCGCCCTACTGGTTGAATGATATCCGTTGGGTTTATCCTGCGCTGGTGATCATTGGGTTGTGGGGAATCGGCAGCAGTATGGTCATAAATTTAGCCAGCCTGCAGGGAGTCCCTACAGAACTCTATGATGCCGCCAGGGTTGACGGCGCCGGATGGTGGGGATCCTTACTCAACGTAACCTTACCGATGATCTCCCCGGTGATTTTCTACGGCCTGATCCTGGGTGTGATTGAGGTGTTCCAGTACTTCCTGGTGCCCCTGGTTATGAATACAGGTACAGGAGCACCTGGGGGAGCGACCATGTTCTACAACCTTTATCTATATAAAACCTTCTTTACTTTCCAAAATATGTCATACGGCGCTACCCTGGCCTGGGTATTATTCGCCATCATCCTGGTTTTCACCCTAATTTTGTTCAAAACCTCCAAATTTTGGGTTTTCTACGCCGGCGAAAACCAATAAGAAGGAATCCCCATGGCCACAATCCTTACGATAAAAAAAACAGCCGAGAAACGGTCTTTGAATACCAGGCGTTCGCTGCGCGAAGGCGGTAAATCCTTTGGAACGACTCTGGTTACATTGATGCTGCTGGCCGGTTTTCTAACGCCAATGGTACGGGTGGTCTCGATGGCTCTGAAGACCCCAGAACAGATCCTGCAAGAAAACTCACCGGTTTGGCCAGCAAAACCGGCGGTTTTCTCATACGAGGGAAAAGAATTGGACGTCTATCACGTCCCATCAGAGACAGGGATTAATAACCTGGCTTTGTATAAGAAGGGACGCACAGAAAGCCAGTTTATCGACCCGGTCCGCCCTGAAACTGGCCCCATTACGTGGCAAGGATCCTGGAGAACCCTCGAAAGAGCATGGATATGGGCCCCGGCTTGGACGAATTTTAGCGACGTTTGGCGGTTGATCGATTATCCACGCCTCATGTTTAATACAACTGCGATTGCATTATTAAGTCTTACCGGTACAATGCTCTCTTGTATCCTCGTTGCCTATGGTTTTGCGCGTTTTCGGATCCCTGGGAAAAATTTCCTATTTTTACTTTTGGTTTCGACTATTTTCTTACCTTCCTCAGTTACATTGATCCCTACCTACACCGTTTTTGCCAGGATCGGATGGGTAGGGACCTGGCTCCCATTAATCGTCCCCGCCTTCTTTGCGAATGCCTATGATGTGTTTCTCCTGCGCCAATATTTTTTAACCATCCCGAGGGAAATGGACGAAGCCGCGATGATCGATGGGGCAGGCCCATTTCGTACCCTGGTTTCGATAGTTTTACCGCAATCATGGCCGGTGCTGATTGCCGTATCCATATTCCATATCGTGTATGCCTGGAATGATTATTTTGGTCCTTTAATCTACCTGTCCACAAAGCCAGAACTCCAACCTATCGCAGTTGGCTTGCAAAGGTTTAATGGGATCCATTATACTAACCCTGCATTAGTCCAGGCAGCCGTGTTGATGACCATCGTGATACCGGTCATTATATTCTTCCTCACCCAAAGATTTTTTATGCAAGGGGTGGTGATTACAGGCGTAGAAAAATAACCCGGAGGTTTATCATGAAAGTTGCAGTCATTGGTGGGGGATCTACCTATACTCCTGAGCTGGTCAATGGGTTCCTTGCTCGAGCGCAGAGTTTCCCTCTAACTGAGCTTTGGTTGATGGATGTTGATGAAGAACGATTGAATATTGTGGGTAGTTTCGCTCAAAGAATGGTCTCCGCTCAGGGAGCGCCATTCAAAGTCATCCTGACTCAAGATCAAAGAGCTGCGGTGGAAGGCGCTTCTTACGTTACCACCCAACTCAGGGTCGGCCACATGCAAGCCAGGCGGAATGACGAATATCTTGGAAGACGACACGGCTTGATCGGACAGGAGACAACCGGTGTAGGGGGAATGGCTAAGGCTTTGAGAACCATACCGGTGATTTTGAAGATCGCGAGTGACATGCGCGAATTAGCGCCAGAGGCTCTTCTGGTCAATTTTACCAATCCTGCCGGATTGGTCACCGAAGCGCTGGTCCGTTATGCCCCAGAAGTACCCAGCGTCGGGGTGTGCAATGTACCTTTAAACACCAAAATGACACTCCTGGAGGGGGTTGAAAAGCTGCTAGGAGCAACCATTGGAGTTGGCCGGGTGGAATTAAAAACACTCGGACTAAACCATCTTACCTGGCACCGCGGTTTTACTCTGGATGGAGAGGACATCTGGCCGCAAATTCTGCGTGGATATATTGATGAACTGCGCTCGACCTCCGAGCCCGAGTGGGATCCAGAACTAATCGAAACCCTTAGGATGATCCCGAATTATTACCTGCATTATTATTACAATACGGACCACAAATTGAAGGAGCAAGAAAATTGGCCGCCCTCACGGGCTGAAGAAGTAATGGAGATCGAAAAAGACTTACTCCTCCAGTACGCGGATGCCTCATTATCCGCACCTCCACCGGAACTAATGAAACGGGGTGGAGCCTATTACTCTACAGTAGCTACCCAACTCTTGAACGCCCATTACAATGATCTTGGAGAAATCCACGTAGTAAATACCCGCCATGCCGGAGCTGTTCCCGGATGGCCAGAAGATTGGGTGCTCGAACTTCCTTGCCGTGTCGATCGCCAGGGCATTCATCCTATCCCAGCAGAGCCGCTGCCAGTCAGCTGTTTTGGATTGATCGCGGAAGTTAAAGCATACGAGCTGCTTACCGTAGAGGCCGCAGTCCACGGCGATCGTAACGCTTTGTACCAGGCATTGCTGGCGCACCCGCTGGGACCAAACGTAGAAGAAATCCAGAATGTTCTGAAAGACCTCCTCGCTATAAACCAGGCGTACCTGCCTCAATTCATAAACTAGAGACCCACCACCCACAGAAGTATCGTGACAGGAGTATATTTTATGGCGGGTACAAGACATTTTTACCTGGGAGGAGATATTGGCAGCACCAAGACGCACGTGCTGATCGTTGATCAGGACGGCCGCGCAGCAGGGTTTGGTGAGAGCGGCGCAGGGAACCACGAGACGGTGGGGTATCAGGGCTTGACTGCTTCCCTTTCCTCCGCCTATAAAGAAGCCTGTATATCCGCCGGAATTCAAACACAGCAAATTATGAGCATGGGTCTGGGAGTATCGGGGTACGATTGGCCTTCAGACCGCCAACCCATTCTGGATGCGGTCTATCAAGCAGGTTTATTATCTTCAATTGCACTGGCTAATGACGCTGTTCTTGGTCTCCTGGCCGGCTCTCGTGAAGGCTGGGGGGTAGCAATTGTCTCAGGAACTGGTTGTAACTGCCGGGGTTGGGACCGCGGACGCAGGCGGGAAGGCCGGGTGACCGGTTTAGGCACCCTCATGGGAGAAGGTGCAGGTGGATCGGAGCTGGTTGCGAGAGCCATCCAATCTGTAGCTCAGCAGTGGACTCTGCGAGGGCCCGTCACTGCCTTAAGCGAGGCCTTCATCGAGATGGCAAGCGCAAAAAATATCGAAGACTTATTAGAAAAGATTGCCTCCGACAGCGTTGAGATCGATGCCTCGGCAGCGCCTATCATCTTCCGTGCTGCAGAAAATGGAGATCGTGTCGCCCTGAGCCTGATCGAATGGGCAGGCAGGGAACTGGGTGAGCTGGTAAATGCGGTGATCCGGCAGCTAGAATTTGGGCTGCTTGAATTTGATGTCGTTATGGTTGGAAGTATGTTTAGAGGTGGTCCGCTGTTGATCGACCCCATGCGGAATACAATCCATCAGACCGCCCCGGGAGCTCGCCTCGTTCCTTTGACCGTACCGCCGGTGATCGGGGGTGTTTTATTAGCCTTGGAGCAGACCGGTACAATACCCGATCCTGGCTTCAGAGAACGGTTAGTGGATACCTTTCCCAGTGTCTATAATCTCCATAAAGTAAGATTGCCGTGAGACCGCTCATTTATCTTATCGCAGCTGGGATAATGGTATCCTTGATCGGGTGTTCACCCCTGGAAAATCCAGAAACACTAACAACCATACCCATCAGTTCTAACCCAGAAGAGGCAACCCTGACTCCAACAAACACAAATCCACATGAAGAGAAACCATTTCGGATCATCGGGTATTTGACAGATGGCGAGGGAATAGTCAACCTGGTCCGTTTTGATCTGGTGACCCACATTAATTACGCATTTCTGATCCCTAATGCGGATGGCACACTTTTAGATATCGCAAATCCCTGGAAGCTAAATGACCTGGTGGAAAAAGCCCACGGGAAAGACGTCAAAGTCATGATTTCAGTGGGTGGCTGGGGCTGGGATGAACAATTCGAAACAATGGCCAGTTCTACGGTTACCCGCACCCGGTTTGTGGAGGGGCTTCTCCAGTTTATTGAACGTTACCACTTAGACGGAGCGGATATCGATTGGGAATATCCCGGCCCCGAGCCAGGCTCGGATCAAAATTTTATGGAACTGATGCGGGAATTGCGCGGCCGGTTAGGGTCAAAACTGTTGACAGCTGCGGTGGCTGCCAGCGGTTCTAACGCCGATGGAATCCTCGAGGAAGTATTTGGACAGGTCGATTTCCTTAATCTAATGGCTTACGACGGACCAGGCATCAACCATTCTTCGTATGAATATGCCGTCGAGTCGATCGAATACTGGAGCCAGCGGAACCTGCCATCCGAAAAAATGGTACTCGGGGTGCCCTTCTACAGCCGCCCCGGAGAAATTTATTATCGGAAATTTGTGGATCTTGACCCGCTTGCCGCGAACACCGACCAGGCCAATTACGGCGGTCACCAGGAATATTACAACGGCATCCCCACGATCCAAGAAAAAACCCGCCTCGCGCTTGACCGCGCAGCGGGGATTATGATCTGGACGATCAGCTACGACGCCCAGGATGAACATTCACTATTAGCAGCAATCTATCAGACCGCCTATCCAGACCGGTAGAGACACGTTTTCAGAAAAGTTTAAAATTTTGGGCCGCGGCGCTTGCGATCGCCTGGGCGGCGAGAGCGCCGGCCAGGTTCGCGCTCCCTTTCAATTTTTGGCCTTTTTGGAGAGGAATCTTCGTCAACCTCACTCGGAATTAGCGGACTGTGAAAGGTTTCCTGGTAAAAATCATCCAGGAGCATTGCTAAGAGCTCCCTTTCATCTTCGTTTTCCCCCAGGCTGCGGGCTAATGAAACAAATCGCTCCATACGCTCGGATTGCAAACGATCGCGGCCGCGCAAACGAGCTTCCAAAAGAGCGATGATCCGTTCTGATACAACCCGTTCTACATCCTCATCACTCGGCAGAGGTCGTTCTTCGAAGGGAATGGAAAAGCGTTTGCCAATCCGCTGCAGTTCCGCTCGTTCGATGGAGTTAACCAGTGAAATCGCTGTCCCACTCGCGCCGGCTCGCCCGGTACGCCCGGCACGGTGGATATAGGCCTCGGGATCTTCCGGAGGCTCATATTGGATGACGTGAGTAAGATCGGGTAAATCGATGCCACGCGCGGCAACATCGGTCGCGACCAGGAACCTCAATGTACCTTTCCTTACCCGCTCCATTACCCTTTCTCGATCCCCTTGCGCAAGATCTGAAGTCAACTCATCCACATCATATCCAAATCGCTTGAGAACTACATTGACATAATCTACCCGTACTTTTGTGTTGCAAAAGATCAGCGCCGAATGTGGATTTTCAACTTCAATAATCCGTACCAGGCTGCGGTCCTTGTCCATACCCGGTACGCTGTAATAGACATGCTCGGTCTCGGTTACATGGATGTGATCGCTGCTCAGGTTAAGGAAACCCGGTTGGCGTAAAAACTGACCGGCCAGACGAATGACAGGAAGTGGATAGGTAGCTGAAAACATATACGAGCTTACCGGGTGTTTAGGAAGATATGCCTGGACGCGGCGCATATCCGGGTAGAAACCCATGGAAAGCATGCGGTCCGCCTCGTCAAAAACCAAAAATTTCAGGCGGTTGAGATTGAGAGAGCGCCTGAGCAGGTGATCCAAAATCCGTCCAGGGGTGCCTACAACCAGTTGCGCCCCGGCTTGCAGTGCGGATAATTGGGCAGTGTAACCCACTCCGCCATAAATCGCTACGCTGTTTACACCAGTAGCCTGACCGAGGGTTTGAGCCTCTATTGTTACCTGATGAGCCAGCTCGCGGGTCGGCACCAAAACCATGGCCTGGGTGGTTTTTTCCAACGGGTTGATCATTTCCAACATTGGCAGCAGGTATGCGCCGGTTTTGCCGCTTCCAGTGCGAGACTGGATCATCATGTCCTGTTGGGAAAATAAATATGGAATAGCTTTTGCCTGAACGGGCATCAACTCGGTCCAACCGGCCAGGGAAGCACCCCTGCGCAGTTTCTCGGGAAGATCTTCGAGTCTCGCCTCCGGCATTGCTTTCTGTTGACTGGTTCCCGGAGGAGCCTGTAAAGCCTGGGCTTCATTGTCAGGTTTCCCTGAATTTTTAACTTGTGTACTTTCAAAATCATCCATTCGAAAAACTCTCCATTGGGGCTTTTTTAGGGACCTCACCAAAAGGTGTATTTATGTAAGGGATATTATTCTCAATCTTGCTTTTCCACATTCGGTTGGTCATATACTACCATGATATCGAACAACAGCGGTGTATTCCTATTATCTCTTCCTCGATGGCATCGTTATGGCCGGATGTGATTCTGCCCGATGATCACCCATTTGTAGGTGGTCAACTCTCGCAGCCCCATCGGGCCGCGCGCATGCAAGGGTTGGGTGGAGACGGCTACTTCCGCGCCTAAACCCAGCTGGCTCCCATCCGTAAATCGTGTGCTGGCGTTGACGTACACAGCAGCAGAATTTACCAATGCTACGAATTTTTCCGCGTTGGCTTCATTCTGAGTAAGGATCCCATCGGAATGACCGGTGCTGTGGATGCGGATATGCTCGATGGCCTGCTCCAGATTATCCACAACTTTAATACCCATCACCAACGACAGCCATTCGGTATCAAAATCATCCGGTCCGGCCGGCTGAATATCACCCAGGCCGGGCTCATCTCGTAAATGGTTCAGGTATGGGAATGCTGTGTCATCCACTCGGAAACCGACTTGCGCTTTCCGAAGCTCCTGGATGATCTTTGGGATGGAGAACTGGGCACAGTTCCGGTGAACCAGGACCGTATCGAGCGCATTGCATACCGTTGGCCTTTGCACCTTTGCGTTATAGATAACCTTTAGAGCTCCTTCCAGGTCGGCCGATTCATCCAGGAATAGATGGCAAATCCCGATCCCCCCGGTAATCACCGGGATACGGCTGTTCTCTCGACAGTAACGGTGCAAAGCAGCACCACCGCGTGGGATCAATAGATCGATATACTCATACAAATTAAGCAGCTCCGCTACCCTCGCGCGGTCCGGGTCATCAATGAACTGCACAGAATCAGGTGGTAACCCTTGATCTGCCAGCGCACCCTGGATCACCTGAACCAGAGCGCGGTTCGAATGGATTGTCTCGCTACCGCCGCGCAAGATGATCGCATTCCCGGATTTCAGCGCTAAACCAGCGACATCGATCGTGACATTGGGTCTGGATTCGTAAATGACCCCCAGCACACCAATGGGAATGCGCTGTTTTTGAACTTTCAATCCATTTGGAAGTACCTGCTTTTCAAATATTTCTCCAACCGGATCCGGGAGCGCGGCCACACTCCTCAAGTCCGCGGCAATTGAAAGGATGCGCTCCGGCGTGAGGGTCAAACGGTCAATCATTGACTGGCTTAACCCTCTTGTTCCAGCTCCCTGAACATCCACGTTATTCCTATCCAGGAGCTGATCGACAGAGTCTTCCAACCGGTCAGCAATATCTCCGATCACCTGGTTTTTCTTATTCGCGTCTAAACTAGCCAGGATAAAGGATGCCTGGCGCGCTTTTTTGCCCATTTCGATCATCATAACAACACCATATTATCCCGATGGATCACCTCATCTCCATAGATGTAACCGAGTATGCTCTCGATAAAATCCGACTGCTGCCCGCGGATCCGGATCAGGTCTTCCGAAGGATAGTTAGCCATACCCCTGGCAATTTCTCGTCCCGAGGGGCTAATGATACACACAGTATCGCCGCGTTCAAATTTTCCCTGGATTTCTACTACCCCTACCGATAGCAAGCTCCCTCCGTTTTGCAATGCCTGGACTGCCCCGGCATCCACCCGTAGTTTGCCATGGGAACCACGCGCGGCAAGTAGATATCTTTTTCGGTTTTCAAGGACCGTGTTGATTGGTTGAAAACGAGTGCCAATTGCTTCCCCCTCGGCTAACCGGATCAGGATATCTGCTTCATCCCCCGGAGCGATAATCACCGTTACCCCAGACCGGCGAGCAGTATCGGCAGCCTGGAGTTTTGTGGCCATCCCCCCCGTCCCCAAACCACCAGATGTACCACCCGCCATTTTCCAGAGTTCATCTGAAATCGTCTCTGATATTACTTCGGGGATGATTTGCGCATCCGGATATACGCGCGGGTCGGATGTAAAAAGTCCGAGTTGATCGGTGAGCAGAACAAGGAGATCGGCTTCGATCAACGATGCAACCAGGGCTGACAAATTATCATTGTCTCCCACCCGGATTTCTTCAGTAGCCACTGTATCATTCTCGTTGACGATCGGGATAGCCCGCTGGGCCAGGATCGCATTGAGTGTATTCCGGGAATTCAGATACCGGGACCGCACAGCCAGATCCGCTCGGGTCAATAATACCTGGGCCGTCACAACCCCATAAATGCCAAATAACTGTTCATACAGGGCCATTAGATGGGGTTGTCCTACCGCGGCAAGCATTTGCTTGGCGGGTAACTGTTTGGGCAGATGTGGAAAACTCAGCCGCTCTCTTCCAGCTGCGATCGCCCCAGATGAGACCAGAGAAACGTCATTACCTTTACCGTGCAAGACACAAATTTGCCTGACCAGCTCAACCATACGCGGAAGGGAGAGATGGGGGGTTCCGGCTGTCAGCGTCGAAGTCCCGAATTTGATGACGATGCGATGAAACATGTTAGAACCCTCGATTTATTGGACCGGTATCCGCCAGTTTAGTTTGGCTTGTCCTGGCTCACCAATCCTTCCAAACGGCTGACCAAACCATCCAGGATCTGGTAGGTTTCCTCTACTGGTTTCGGCGTGGTGAGATCAACACCCGCGGCTTTCAACGCATCTAATGGATAGCGTGAGCTGCCAGCCTTGAGAAAACCAAGATAACGATCGACTGCCCCTGGCTCACCGGCGAGAATATGGCGTGATAGAGCATTTGCTCCCGAAATCCCGGTTGCATACTGGAAGACATAGTAATCCTGATAGAGGTGTCCAAAAGTCGCCCAGGTGATCCCCACTCGCTCGCGATCGAAATCCAGCTCATCTCCATAGCCTTCCGCGAAAAGGTCGGCCATCCGAGAATTCATATCGTCCGCTGTGAGACCTTCGCCTCGTTCAGCGCGCTCGTGCATTTCCAGCTCAAAGCGTGCCAGGGTTGGCATAATGAAGAAGTAACGATGGAAATTGCTCATCGCTTCTTCGATTACACTGATCTGGAAATCGGCATCCTGGCTGTTATCCAGTAAGTAAGCGCGGACCATCGCCTGGTGAAAGTTCGATGCAACCTCAGCAGCAAAGAGGGAATACTGTGAATAGATGATGGGCTGATTTTTCCAGGTCAAATAGGAATGCATCGAATGGCCTAACTCGTGGGCCAGGGTGCTCAGGCTGAAAATGGTCTCATCATAATTGATCACAATAAAAGGATGCGTTCCTGGCCAGCCAGAGGAAAACTGGGCTGAAGATTTTCCAAGGGTTGGGTAAACGTCAACCCAGCGGTCTTCCAGGCAGCCCTTGCGTAAAATTGCTACGTATTCTTCACCCATGGGTGCAAGACCTTCACTGATCCACTCTACTGCCTGGTTATATGGGATCGCCGGCTTTTGGGCAGCCAGGGGAGCCCAGATATCATAAGGCTGAAGTTTCTCGACCCCGAGTGCTTTTCGACGGACTGACCAATAACGATGCCAGATTGGTAAATACTTCTGGTATGTCTGGATCAAATTACGGAATACATCAACCGGAATATTGTATTCAAACAAAGAGGCTTCCAGGGTTGAGCTGTAACGGCGCGCCCGGCTGGTAAACACATTTTGTTGGATCGAGGTATTCAAATTACTGGCCAGGGTGTTTTTAAAAGCCAGGTAGGTATCCATATAGCTTTCCCAGGCCGTACGGCGGGCTTCTCGATCTGGGCCGGCCAGAATTTCTTCAACGGTTCCCTGGGTAACCGGCAGTTCCAGGCCTTCAGATCCCACGGCTGGTTTGAAACGGAAATCGGCATCCGTCAGCATCGATATGGTTGCCTGGGTTCCCTGGAAAGGGGACGCCAGCATTCCCAGCAGTTCTTCCACTTCTTCGGACCGGACATGCTCTTGTTTTCGAAAAAGATCGTCAAAATAGTGCGCATAACCTTTTAAACCCGGTTCCTGTTCCATCCATTGATCCAGGGTATCCTGTCCAATTTTCACCAGTTCCGGGTCAATAAATGCGAGCGCAGCGCCCAATCGCCCCATCAGGCCGGCCGCTTTCCCAAGCATCCGGGCAGCGTCTGGATTGGCTGTTTCTACCTGGTGAGAAATACTGGCAAAAACCAGGATTTTTCCATACTGGCGGAAGGTGTTCTCATAGGCGGATAATGCTGCCAACAGGGTCTGCGGACCTTCTGCCAGGCGACCGCGGTATTGCTCGATCTGCTGGATCAGATTGGGTAATTCATCCGCGCTCTCTGTCCAGGCTTCCTGCGAAGCAAAAACGCTGGGTGAGTTCCATTGGAACTCTGGCGCAATATCTTCTCGGGTCAAGACTTTTGTCTGGCTCACACGATCCTCCTAAATAATAAGGTGAAGTATATCGTATCTGACGATCTATTATAGATCGAAATTGAGCTATCTCATTCCATGAGGTTCGACCATTAAAATCTCTCTCAAGGTGAGATTATCTGGAATTGGAATATAATTGGGGGCACTCAATCCTCCGGAGGAGATCATACAATGAATTCACGCGATAGAGTCATGGCCGCTATCAATCACCAGCAACCAGATCGGATACCGGTTGATTTTGGAGGTCACCGTTCTTCCGGGATCATGGCGATTGCCTATAAAAAGTTGAAAGATTACCTTGGAATAACCACAGGGGATATCTACGTTTATGATTTTATCCAGCAGCTGGCGATTATTGAGCCAGAAGTGCTCAACCGGCTGCCAAGCGACGTGATAGATTGGGGGCGGGGTTATTGGTTGGATGAGACGGATTGGAAAGATTGGGTCTTGCCAGATGGCACTCCATGCAAAATCCCCGCTTATATCCATCTGGACAAGGTTGGTTCAGATTGGTACGTATACCATGATGATGGAACCCCAATCGCGGTGCAGAAGGAAGGCTGTTTGTACTTCGAACAAATCATCCGACCACGCGCAGGCCGAGATGATAGTTCCTTTCGCGAGCTGCCAGCGGAACTTGAAAAGATCATGTGGGTCTCGCTGCCGGTCGCTCCTGGAAAGATCAATTACAACGATAAAGCTCAGCTTTTACGGGTCCAGGACCGGTTAAAAGCTTTTCGAGAGAGCACCGATAAGGCGATCATTATTCCCTTTGGAGGAAATCTAAACGAGTTTGGCCAGATGCTCTACGGCGTGGGTGAATTTTTAATGATGCTTGCAGCAGAACCCAGGCACGTTCATCGCCTGTTTGACTCTCTGGTCGAGATGCACTTGAATAATCTCAAGACATTTATGCAATATTTTGGGCCTTACGCAGATATTGTAATGTTTGCCGACGATATTGGCATGCAAACTGGCCCGCAGTTCTCGCCCAAAACCTATCGGGAATTCTTCCACGATCGTTACAAAATCATGTGGAACTCGGCCAAGAAAATGGCTGATGTAAAAACAATGCTGCATTGTTGCGGCGGTGTCTATCCATTACTCCCCGGATTAATTGAAGCCGGGCTGGATATTATCCAACCCGTACAAATTACCTGTAAGGATATGGAACCTCAAAAACTCAAACGAGATTTTGGCAACGAGATTTGTTTTTGGGGCGGTGGGTGCGATACCCGCGATGTTCTACCGAATGGGAAACCAGAGGATGTTACAAGGAACGTAAAAGAATTGTGCGAGACGTGGTTTCACGATGGGGGTTATGTCTTCCAACAGGTGCACAATACGATGGCGGATGTTCCCCCCGAAAATGTGGTTGCCATGATCGAGGCAGTCAATTCTTAGGTCACAGCCTGCTAACCAATCAAGGAACGGATCCTGCCAAGGTAACCTGCACCTGCAGGGTCTGGCCGTTTCTCAGGATTTCCAGGGTTACCTGATCGCCAGGTTTGTATTGGAAAATCAAATTGATAAATGAGCGGCTTTCGTCGATGGCCACATCGCCAATGCGGGTAATGATATCACCTGTCTGTAAACTGGCTGCTTGAGCCGGGCTGCCTGGAACCACATTTGTGATGTAGGCTCCCCACTGCGTTGACAGATCAAAGGCCATCGCGATTTCCGGAGTAATCGATTGCCAGCGGATCCCGAGATAAGGACGCGCGATTGAGCCGGTATTGATGATCTGCTCGGCCACAGCGCGCACCGTATTTGCCGGAATGGCAAAACCCAAACCCTCAGTCAGAACGTTTTCGACGCTGCCGCGCACCACAAGAGTATTAATTCCTATGACTTCCCCGGCCAGGTTCAATAAAGGCCCGCCGGAATTTCCTTGATTTATGGCTGCATCGGTCTGGATCAGATCTTCGATTTGATACCCCCTGCCTGTGTCAATCGATCGACCGGTTGCGCTGACCACACCTACGGTTACCGTATTCTTGAAATCGCCTAATGGGGAGCCGATGGCAATTACCGTTTCTCCGGGGTTCAAAACGTCCGAATCACCCAGCAACGCCACCGCGGGAGCCTGTCCTTCTGATTTCAACACTGCCAGGTCTGCATATGGATCGGTTCCTATCACCGCCGCATTTTGCTGGCTGCCATCAAAAAGGATTACGGATACTTCATTCATTCCCTCGACAACATGGTTATTGGTAAGGATATAACCATCCGCTGAGATAAACACACCGCTGCCGCTTGCTCCCTGCGAATTGAATGGGTCCGGTACCTGTCCCTGGCCTGGGTTAGCTGCAACGACGGTTACAACCGCCGATCCTACTTTCTCCACCGATTGAGTGATGGTCGTCTGTATGTCAATTTGATTTACTTCCAGGACCTGTTTCGGTATCTGGCCGGCAGCCAAAGTACTTTCACCGGTTGGAGCCGGCTGGTCTGAAGGGTTGGCCGGATTTTGGCTCAACGCTTGATATACAATCAACCCGCCCAGCACAGTACCCAACAACCCGGCAAGAGCGGCCAAGCCTATGATAATTCCCAACGAGCTCGATTTTTTCAACACCGTTAATCGCTCCTTGTCTGGAGGATATTGTATACCAGTGTATGGGTCCGGTTTCCTCTGATCCAATATTTTCATGTGATTGTAATCTTGCAAATATATACTGATATAATAGACAGTTATAATCTATATTATTGGTGAAATCAAATATTGAGGTCTTTCTACTGGTAACCTTTTCAATGCCACAATTCCGATATCTTTTCTTATCGGTTCCAATCTTAGCTTTTTTTCTAACATTTCCAGGAAAAGCAGCGTTACAGACGGGGGGGTGTGATGCTTTCCAGGGGATCTCTTGGCGCGAACGAAATACAAAATCTTTTATTATTCTTTATCCGGAACAGTATGAAGCGATAGCACATACCCTAACGGACGGATATCGAGCTGGGGCGTTGGATCTGGAATATACGCGGTTTGAGGCGCTCTTCGAGACATCCCTCACACTTCCCATCTCTATCCGCATCTACCCGGATCATCAATCTTATTCCTGTTTGAATTCAATATCAAATATTATTCCTCCGGGATCTACCCATACCCATTCCGGTACCCGTGAAATTGCGTTGATTGGAGATAATATCATCGCCAATTTCCCCGCATGGATACAGTTTGAAACCAATCTGATCCGTTATGAATTAGGAGTTTTATTTGCCAGGCAGACTGCCGGAGATCGAATTCCATCTGGTTTGGAAGCTGCAGTTGGGCAGTATGTTCAGGATCCGGTGTTGACGATCGGGACCCTGCGGTTGAATAGGAGCGATTGGCTGGCGCCTGCTCAAGATTTGTACAGCCTCTGGGAGAATGCACCCACCCATCCTGATCTGGAAAATCAGATCCATGCTACCAGTACGATCGCCTTCCTCGTGGATCAATATGGATGGGGGTCATTTTTAGGGTTTTTGCAAAGCATATCTTCTTCGCAATCCTTTAGCCAGGCCGTGACGCAAGCGTATGGGAGTGACCTGGCCACCCTGGAAAAAGAATGGCGGGCTTATCTTCCACGCTACATCCAGGGTCGCTGGCAGTCACATGAAATTTACAATTATGACCTGGAACCCTATCAACAGATGATCAGTGAAGGAAAATACATCGAAGCAGATCGTTTGCTGCGAGAGGCGATTTCATTTCTCGAAAAAATCCACCATCCCGAAAAATTAGGACGGGCCCTCGCCCTGATCGAAATGGCAAGAAGTGGGCAGGAGGCTGAAAATCTCTTAGCACAAGCCCAGCAAGCTTTACAAGCAGGTGACTACCAAGGTTCTCTGGCGCTGCTCGATCAGGCCGAAGAGAAATATATCCTGTCTGGTAACCGCCTTGCCCATTTGGATGAACTCTCTGCGTATCGGCAGCAAATTAACCAGGTTACAGCGCTGCACGGAGAACTCGCGGGTATTCAGGAGCGAATTACTAACCAATGGAACACGCTCTCCCTGGCGGCTCAGCTGATTTCCTTGGGGCGCAATTTTAGCACACTCGGGGATTCGAACGGCCATAGCCAGGTGTTGGAAATGGCCGAAATCGTTGAAGCACGCCAAAAGGAACAATACCTGCTGTTTGCGGCAGCAATTTTCACGATCGTCCTGGCATTATTGATCTATCGTTTCCATCTGGTTCGATACAAGCAGCCACCGGAGGCAAATCTATAATCCCATGACCTATCGAGACCGTTTGAGACGCCAGCTGACGGGGATCTATTCACTCGCCCGGAAACAGCGAAACTTGCGCCTGGGCCTGAGAGCATTATGGCTCGGCGCCGGCGGGGTAATCCTTGGATGGGGGATTAATGCAATTTGGGGATGGCTTCCTAACCTGGTGAGCTGGCTCTTGATTGGCCTCTTCTTTGCCAGTTTTCCTCTGGCGGCTATCCTGATCTCACGCTCATCAAAATCTCAATGGGTGTGGATGGTGGACCGGCTTTTCGGGCTTCGGGAACAGGTCAGTACGGCCTGGGAAGTCGTACAAAAAGGGCAGGACGGGGTCTTGAACGATGCGCTCGTTCAAGATGCGACGGTGGTTTTGCCAAAAATCCACTCCAGAGTATCGGAACGGGGTTGGTTTCTAAGAAAAGAACTGGTCTCCACATTGATCGTTCTCCTGCTTGGTGGAGTTGTGCTGGCCTCGCTCCTGATCCAACCTTTATCAAACTTACTGGGAGAACCTCCAGCCGCGATTACTCTCCCGCCAACTCTCCCCCCCTTTCAGAAAGAAATACCCGCCGATGCCCAGGTTCCCAACCAACCGGCTCAGGAAACACCCCAGGGAGAGAGCGGGCAGCCTGGCGGTAATTCTCCTGGGGATGCACAGACGCAAAGCAGCCAATCTGGAGAGAATTCTGACGGCTCCTCGAATTCGGATTTAGGCCAGGTAACCGATACCCTGCGTGACCTTGGCTCGCAACTCAGCGAGCAAGCGGGTACGTATGGGTTGGGTCAGGCCCTGGAAAATATGGATCTAAATGGGTCCGCGGATGCTCTTGAAGATCTGAACGGCCAGCTAGATGATTTATCCCTTGAAAGCCTCGATAATCTGGCAGAAGCCATGAGAAATGCAGCCGGAGAGTTAGGCCAGGCAGGAGAGCAAAACCTGTCGTCAGATATGGAGAAGGCGGCAGATGCCCTACCGGAAACAGATGCTGAAACCAACCAGGCCTTAGAACAGGTTGCCGGAGATTTACGCCAGCTAGCTGACGCTCTGGAAAACTCTGGGGAAGCGGACGCCGGGACGGAAGGAGAGCAGGGTGCTGGGACTGGCAGCCCAGAACCTCTCAGTCGCCTGGCAGGCGAGGGTGGTGATTTTGAACTGCCTATAAATGATGATCCCGGGTCTGATTTACTGAACCCCGCCCCATCCGACGCAGAAACAGGTGACGAGCTGGCCAGCGGCACGCAAGATACATTGAGACAGCCGGGAGATGATATCGTTCAAAGTCCCCTGCTCCCAAATTCTTTTTTATGGAAGTGGCGCGATGTGGTTTCGCAATATTTTCAACGGTAGAGATAAGCTGATACATCCTGCGAGCGGATCCGGACATCCGAGTTCTCCGCTTTTATCTCCTCGTGCGCTGAGACAACTCAACCACCTGACCCTGAACAGCGGTTTCATCCCGTTAAAGGTTCCGTCTGGATCCCGGTCTAGCTCCATGCGAAGACCGGCTGCCGATTTTCGAGAATATCGCCAGTACGCTCCAGGGGATGATATCCGTTACGTTGACTGGAAAGCATCGGCCCGTCAGGAGCACATATTCATCAAACAAGGCGAACACCAGAAGGCTGCTACGGTTTATGTTTTACTCGATTGCAGCGCTTCAATGGCCTGGGGAGACCCGCCAAAATCTCAAACTGCGCTTGCTTTGGCCAATGCTCTCAGTTATCTGGCCCTGGCACATGATGACCGGCTGGTGATCCTGCCGATCACTCAAGATCAAACCAAAACTGTACCACCCCTGGGACCTCTCTGGGGAAAAGGGCAGGTGCCCGTGTTGAGTGGTTATTTCCAGGCTGTCCGCTTTCAAGGACAAATTGATTTGACCCAGACCCTGGTCGAACTAAGTTATCGGAAATATTCCAGCGGTGGGTTGGTATTGGTGATCAGTGACCTTTTAGGGGTAAAGGATCTAACCACCGGTCTTGATGCGCTTCCTCAACCATCCTGGAAAGTCGTCTGCTTTCAGCTCCTGCATCCCGCCGAGATCAACCCAACATTAAATGGTTATTTCGAGATGCAGGATATTGAAACCGGTCAGAAAAAGCTTTATCCGGTCACCCCCAAAGCCTTAGAGACATATCGCCAGCGCCTGGAATCCTTGCAGAAACAAATCGCTCAGGACTGCCTGGAAAGAAATGCTGTTTACACTCTATTCCCCACAAACTGGTCGATAGAAAATGAAATCCTCTCGCAACTGCGGCGAACCCAAGTGGTGAAACCTTTGTGACGCTGCTAAACCCATTTGGATTGATCGGCCTGCTCAGTTTGCCGGTAATCCTATCATTTCACCTGCTGCGCGAACGCCAACGCAGGACCATCGTCTCCCATCTGAAGTTGTGGTCCTTTTTGGATAGCGAGGTACGCGGACCGCGTGCTCGTAGGATTCCAATTACCTGGATCCTCCTACTCGATCTTCTCATCGCAACCTTGATCAGCCTGGCGTGGTCCCAACCCCAGGTCTCAGTTCTCTTGCCAGCCTTCCGACAAAAACATCTGGTTATCCTGCTGGATATATCCTCCAGCATGCGCACTATGGATGGGCCGGTGAGCCGGTTTGACCGCGCAAAAGCAGATGCCATTAAGCTGATGGACAGCAGGGGTGCGCGAGATCCGGTTACCATCGTATCATTTGGGCAGCGTGCGAGCATCGTCGCAGACAGCCGTACAGATAACGCCCTTCAATTGCAAGAAAAGATTACTGGATTAAAAGCTGGAGAAACAGGCTACAGCTTGCAAGATGCCCTGGCTCTTGCCCAATCTTCTCTGGATAAGCTGCTGCCGGCCGAAATTCACATTATCACCGATGGGGCTTTTCCTGGAGAGGAGCTGATTGATTTCGATGAGATTGCATACCCCATGCTCTGGAAGATGGTGGGGACGGCTCTCGATAACCAGGCTGTCATAGAGATCAATGCTACCCAAATCGATGAGGGTCGTTTGCAGATCTTTACGCGGTTTGTAAATTTTGGCAGCAGTCCGGTCTCCAGGCTGGCAACCCTCCTGATTGATGGCAGGCCAATCGATCAGAATATGATCGAGTTACCACCGGAGACTTCTGTCCCAAGGGTATGGCAAACCACGATACAACCATCAGAGAACCCTGTACAGGTCATGGTCAATCTCGAGGGAACCGATCCTTTTAGAGAGGATGATCGAGCCGTGATCGGCCTCCAATCCGGAGGGATCACTCAGGTGGCATTGGTGTCCGATAATCCTTCAACACTCCAGCTAGCGATACTGGCTTTCCCAGGTGTGGATCTGGAAGTGATTTCTCCAGAAGATTATTCTTCTTCGCGGTTTACACCAGGTGAGAATCCCTCTGACTTGACCATCTTCCAAAAATTTCTGCCTGAAACCCTGCCTGAGGGGCAGGTGTTGATCGTTGAGCCACCCACATTGAGTAACGACCAGGATAATTCTCTAAACCCCCAGATCGCTTCTCTACAATCCATTTCCCTCCAGGAAATCCCTGCTAATTCATCCGTTGAGTTCCCCAACCCAAACCCGCTGGTTGAAGGGATCGATTTTAATGGGGTTCGCTGGTCGAAAGCCTGGACTCTGGCAAGCCCGCCAACCGGATTTGTGCCTTTGCTCCGGGTCGGAGATATCCCGCTGGTGCTGGTAGGGCAGTTCAGCCCAAATCCTCCTGGCGTGAGCCGGGTGGTGGTACTGCTAGCAGATCTATCTCAAGGAAATTTTACAAAACATCCTGCATTTCCTATTTTAATGGCGAATATGATCGAATTTTCCCGCAGCGCACCCCTACCACCCAGGTTCAATACCGGAGAAACCCTTTTATTACCGCCACCGGGAAATTATCAATCTGTCCAAGTCACACCACCTAACCAACCCGCTATCGTAATGAACAGCCCATGGCCTTCCGAATGGAGCCAAACCGTCGAGCCGGGTTTGTATCGTTTTTCTTTTACCAGGGCCGATGGAAAAATTGATGAACTATTTGCAGGGGCCAATACTGGTGATGAAGTTGAATCAGACATCCGACCGAGAGCGTGGACACAGGAAGTAATCGGAGGAATACCAGTATCCGGAAGGGATACCGTTCAGGAAGAACAATCGGTTGACCTGCGCACCTGGCTGCTGGGCGCGGCGGTATTGTTGTTATTGGTTGAGGCGGTTCTGGCATGGCGCAGATAACCCAGCTTTTTCTCCGCCCAGAGCTGTGGCTGGCTCTCCTGGGTACATCGCTGGTTCTGGTCTACATTGCAAGGCGCAAGCGGTTAAGGTGGTGGCCTGCCTGGATCATGCGAATTCTCCTGATCGGGATCCTGCTCCTGGGATTGTTTGCTTCCCGGGCAGGATCAAACCCAGGCGAGGCTCCGAAACGGTCGGTGATGCTGGTGGACCAATCGGACAGCCTGACAGAGGCCGTACGGTCTTCGACCTGGCAGCAAGCGCTGGCCTGGCAAGCGAGCGGAGAAAACCGGGTGGTGATAGCCTTTGGTGCAGATGCCAGGGCGTTTGGTTCACCGCCAGATCCTTCTACCCCTCTCCCCGCACCTCAAATAGATGGCCGTGACAGCCACCTTTTTGGAGCGCTGGAGACGGCGGATTCTTTTCTCGCCGGCGCCCAAGGGACGCTTATCCTGGCTTCGGACGGGCTGGTTTCCCAACCGGATCGAGTAAGCAAAGAAATTGCAGACCTGGCTGGTAAAGGATCAAAATTGGATGTTGTCCCACTCGTTCCTCGCCAGGATGCCAGTGATTTGGCTGTGGGAAGTTTATCGGCTCCAGTCAACATTTGGTCTGGCACAAGTTTTGATTTGCTGGTTCGTGTATTCGAGCCAGAAACTAACGGGCAGGCATCCCTTGAACTCAAAGTAAATGGTCAGGTTTCCCCAATACCAGCAGAACCAGCTGGCCCGCCAGGTCTGTACCTGTTCCGGATATCTGATCTCCCCGAAGGGCTGGTCACACTCGAGGTAACGGTGGTCAGCACCGATGCTTCAACAGATGCAAGCCAGCCAGGCAGTACCAACATCGAAGACCCATTCCCCGGAAATAATGCTGTCTACGCCACCCTCCAGGTCTTTGCTGCTCCGCGGGCGCTATTCGTCACGTCAGACCCAAATCTAGTAACCGCTATCCGGTTCGTACAGATGCTTACCCAAAATGGGATCCAGTTAGATGCCATTGAACCCACACAGCTTTCGACAAACCTGGATACTCTTCGAACCTACAAAGTAATTTTTCTGGATGACCTGCTGTCCAGCCAGATCAACCAGGAACAGATGACTGCTTTACAGGTTTTTGTCTCCAGGTTAGCCGGAGGTATTGTGTTTCTGGGTGGGCGGAATAGTTATACCCTGGGTGGATACCAGGGAACACTGCTCGAAGGTATGCTCCCGGTAAAATTAGAAGCCCCGCCGCGCTCGCAGCGACCACCCATGGTGTTCCAATTGATCCTGGACCGTTCCTCCAGCATGGGAACGGGTGGTTATGAGGCCGGGATTACCCCGATTGTCCTGGCCCGTGAAGCAGCCATGCGGTCAATCGAAACTTTGAGGGCAGAAGATTATTTAGGTGTGCTAACATTTTCCGACCAACCCAATTGGGATGTTCCTATCCAGCAGCTCAGCAGCACTCAGGGGATGCGGCAAGCTATGGATGCAGTCAGCCAGGTGAGGGCAGATGGGGTAACCCAGATGTACCAGGCTATGGAAGAAGCCCTGGCCAGGGTGGCCGGCCTACCTCCTGAAGCACCGCAGAGCCGCCATATTCTGGTTCTATCTGATGGAAAGAGCACTGACGGAACCGATGAAAATTTCCAGCGATTGTCAGAAACTGCGCAAGAACAGGGGATTTCTATCTCGACTATTGCCCTTGGACAAGGCGCCGATACCCAATTGATGGAACGTATCGCTGAAGCAGGAAAGGGCCGCTTCTATGATGTGGAAGAAGCTAATGACCTGCCGCGAATCCTGGTATCAGAAAGCCAGGCTGCGCGGAGTGAAAACGTTCAGACAGGTGAAACCAGTTTGAAAGCCAGCGAACCGGGTCACCCGATTCTATCTGGTTTGAGCGAGAGCCAATTACCCATTCTCCAGGGTTATAACGCACTGCGCAGCAAGGTAGAAGAAGGCGCCGAGGATGTACTGATCTCCTCCAGCTTTGGTGACCCTATCCTTTCTGCCTGGCAGTATGGTCTCGGACGGGTGATCACCTGGGCTGGTGACAGCGGGAAGGAATGGACCAGCACCTGGCCAGGGGAAGGTGAGGGAGATTTTTGGTCTCAAGTCGTACGATATGCCCTGGTAAACCCTGCTCTCGGACCCGCACAGGTAGGTATACAGATCGACGCGACTCAATTGAAGCTCAATGCATCCATTTTTTCCAACAATGGTGATCCGTTGAACCTGACAGATGTTACTTTCACATATATCGACCAGGCAAATGAAGGGCACAGTTTTCGACTGCCTCAAACCAGTGCAGGAACTTATCAGTTGGAAATCCCCCGGCCGGCGGATGGCGCTTACCGGGCAGTCCTGACTTATACCGGCGAGGATGGGCAAAAAATGGAGGTTCCCGCTCCATTTGCGGTCAACCCGCCTGTGGAATGGCTCCCGGTGGACGCAGCCGCTGGGCAGGCTAACTTGAATGCCTGGGCAAAATCCGGAGCTGGAGAAATCATATCGATCGATCAGCTGATCGATCCGGATAAAAATCCCACCCAAAAGGAAACAGCCAGTTCGAATGACTGGTGGTGGCGTGTATTATTGGCTCTGGTTATTCTCTGGCCAGTGGAAATTGCCATCAGAAGACGCTGGCTGCCTTGGATGGAATGAATTGGAAATGAACAAATCTTGCTTCTCCAGGAGTCCATAATGGAAGATCTAGTCCAACCCATTCTTCGAGTCAGGCAATTTCAAACCACAGCTTTTGCAATTTTAAAGGAATTAAGGAAGGTAATGGTAGGGCAGGACCAACTGATCCACGACCTGTTGGTTACTCTGCTGGGGGGTGGGAATGCGCTAATGGAAGGAGTCCCTGGATTAGGAAAGACAATACTTGTCCGGACCCTTTCTCGGGTGCTGGCCTGCTCGTTTAGCAGGATACAGTTCACACCCGACCTAATGCCGGCGGATATCACCGGGACGATGATTATCACAGAATTTCCCGATGGACGGCGTGGTTTTCGTTTTGAACGCGGACCGGTATTTGCCAATCTGCTGCTGGCTGATGAGATCAACCGGGCTGCGCCGCGTACTCAATCCGCATTATTGGAAGCCATGCAGGAGCAGCATGTAACCGTAGCTGGTGAGACATATCCTCTACCACGACCTTTCTTCGTGCTTGCCACACAAAATCCGATCGAACTGGAAGGTACTTATCCTCTTCCGGAAGCTCAATTAGACCGCTTTTTTTATAAAATCATCGTGCCTTCGCCAAAAGAAGAAGATCTGGTGGAGATTGCCCGGCGAACTACCGGTTCTGAACTACCTGATATTCAGACCGTTGCCGATGCTGCCATGTTAGCCAATATGCAGGAATTGGTTCGCGAAGTGCCTGTGGAAGAACGCGTCTATCGTTACGCGGCCCGCCTGGTTGGGACAACTCATCCGGATCAAGAGAACGCACTGGCTCTGATCCGGCGCAGCCTGCGAGTTGGGGTTAGCCCACGCGGTATGCAGGCTTTGATCATTGCCGCAAAGGTAGAAGCTCTTTTAGATAATCGCAAAGCAGTTGCGATTGATGATATCCGCCAGGTAGCCCATCCAGCCTTACGCCACCGCCTGTTTATGAGCTTTGAAGCCCAGGCGGATGGTATCTCACCGGACCGGATCCTGGATGAAGTTATCCGGAGCGTACCAGTTCCCAAAGGTTAACCGCTGGAAGTCTATACTTTGGTGTCCCCGGTGACATCATCAGCGGCTTCGCGAGCTTCCTCTTGCTGCCTGGCAAGGCGCGCAGCATCCGGATCGGCTATCACCGCCCCCCCGCGCACGGTTGCTCCAATGACAATTCCGGCGCTGATCAATACGAGATTCTTGATGATATACTGTCCCTCCAGAGTAGGGGCATATGGAAATCGAGTAAAAGTCTCCCCGGGAAATAAGAACAATGGGGTGATCGTTCCTAACATCTGCAGCATGAGCAGCAGTATGGTAATGCGCATAAAAATACCGGTGATCAGGCCGAGGCCAATCAGGCATTCCCAGACTGCAAGGATAATATTAGCCGTTTCGGGGGATATCAAACCAAAAGTGAGTGTATGGATCGTTTCCCCGGCCAGATTTTCGGCCGGGCTCAAACCCGGGAAGAATTTAAGCACACCAAACCACAGAAAGACAATTCCCAGGCTGAGCCGCAGCAAGAGCACCCCGACACGCGCCATCCAACGGGTGATACGCGTATCAATTCGGTCGAACAGTTCTTGCATGAATATATTGTAGACACACTCCGGTCAAAAGGCAACTTATACTGCCATTATAGCGCTATTTTCTCGGCGATCGCGTCATCGATGGGGCAGTATTCCTTGCAGGTGCCGCAGGCATCGCATTTATTTTCATCGATTACATAGACACCGTCATCAGTGTATTCGATGGCTTCATTCTTACAAAATGGGGCACAGGAACCACAGACAATGCATTTTTCTGTAATTGTGTAAACCATTTTGCGCTCCTTTCTATTCATAGGTACCTCACATCAGATTCCTGATATTTCTACCAGGGGGTTGGATTCATCAGGTACTCGTGGATCGATCTGGCAGCCTTTTTACCGGCGCCCATCGCATTAATAACGGTCGCCGCTCCGCTGGCGATATCCCCGCCCGCCCAAACCCGCTGTTTGGATGTTTTACCTGTTTCTTGGTCAACAATCAAATTTCCTTTCTTTCCCACCGCAAGTCCGGGTGTAGAAGCTGGGATTAAGGGATTAGGGCTGTTGCCGATGGCATGAATGACACAATCGAATTCAAGAGCAAACTCGGATCCTGGGATGGGAACCGGGCTGCGCCTTCCTGTAGCATCGGGTTCCCCTAATTCCATACGAATACATTCGAGACCTCGGACGATAAAATTCTCACCACCAATGGCGCGGACCGGAAGAGTTAAAAATTTGAATTCTACGCCCTCTTCTTCGGCATTTTCAATTTCTTCGAGCCGGGCAGGCAGCTCGGTGCGAGACCGCCGGTACAGGACCGTGGCTTCAGCGCCCAATCGGAGTGCCGTTCGGGCACAATCCATGGCTACATTGCCACCGCCCAACACAGCTACTTTGTGGTGGCTTTTAACAGGCGTTACCGTCTGGGGATATAGGTACCCCCTCATCAAGTTTATTCGGGTCAGGTACTCATTGGCGGAATAAACACCGTTCAGGTTGTTACCGGGCATATCCATAAACCAGGGGAGACCCGCGCCCGTGCCCACGAAAACTGCCTGATACTCTTCCAATAGACTATCAACGGTGCGGGTTTTTCCAACCACAAAATCCGTTACCATCTCAACCCCTAAAATGCGCAGGTAATTCACCTCTCGATCTACAATTCGTTTAGGAAGGCGGAACTCGGGAATACCGTAGGATAAAACACCCCCCATTTTATGCAAGGCTTCAAAAATTACAACCTGGTGCCCATGTTTTATCAGGTCAGCAGCAGCGGTCAGACCCGCCGGTCCACCCCCCACAATCGCAACTTTTCTCCCGGTCGGAACGGGGGTTTGGGGTCTGGTTATTTCAGCCTGAGAAGCTTCCCAATCTCCCAAAAATCTTTCCAACCGTCCAATTGCGATGGAACACCCTTTTTTGGTTAGGGCGCAGTTCATTTCACACTGCTCCTCTTGCGGGCAAACCCGCCCGCATACAGAAGGCAGCGAATTTTGACTTTTCAGGATGCTAACGCCATCCGCGAAATTACCTCGGGCGATGGCGGAGATGAAACTGGGGATGCTAATCTGAACCGGGCAGTTCGCCACGCAGAAAGGTTTTTTACATTGGATACAGCGTTGAGCTTCTTGCATGGCCAGCTCAGGCGTATATCCGAGAGCAACCTCATCGAAATTGTGACTGCGGATTTCAGGCTCCTGCTTTGGCATTTCTCTGCGCTGTAAATCGATTTTTTTCGGGGCAGGTTCAGGCATATATGTTTCCTGGTTATCAGATAAAACTCGAACCGATCTAACCTAGTTCATGGTGCAAAACTGCTGCCTGGGCCGTCCCCGGCGCAGGATTCGCCGCCGAGGACGGCGGCTTGAGCGAGTTTCGCACCAGATACTATCCTATTGAGCCCGGCTGGAACGCAAGGTTTGAACTTCTTCGCTGAGGTAGGCTTTACGACGCTGCGCCAGCTCTTCCCAATTCACCTCATGCCCATCAAAATGCGGACCATCTACGCAGGCAAATTTAGTCGACGAATTGACGGTCAGCCGGCAGACGCCACACATCCCGGTTCCATCGATCATTAATGTGTTTAAACTAACAATCGTACGGATGTTCAGGGGTTGGCTTTCCTGGGAACCACGCATCATGAGATAGTTGCACCCATTGATGATGATCCGATCTACCGGTGCAGATAACGCATTAATGATCTTTGGCAAATTTCCAATGTGCCCGGTAATTCCCCGCGTGCCATCTCGAGTGATCACGAACAATTTTTCGGCCACTGACTTCAGTTTCTCCTGCCAATAGAGCAGGTATGAACTGCGTGCTTCGATTACGATGGTAACCTGGTTTCCTTTTTCTTTAAGCGCTCTGGCAATCGGATAGATACTGCCAATTCCATAGCATCCTCCGATGCACATCACATTTCCAAAGTGCTCGATTTCCATCGCATTTCCCAGGGGGCCAACCAAGGTTGGGATCTCTTCTCCAGCTGCCAGTGAGGCCAATTTTTGAGTGGTTCTACCGATATTGAGGTAGATCAGGGTAACCGTCCCCTTGTCGATATCCCAGTCGGATACCGTCAGGGGGATTCGTTCACCTTCCTCTTCGGCCCTCAGGATGATAAACTGACCTGGTTTGACGGCAAGTGCGATTTCAGGGGCATAGACGGTTGCCAGGTGTAGATTAGGGACGAGCATATTGTTTTCAATAATTCTATACATCGGCTGTCCTCATTGTTTACTCGGTCTCCCCTGGGTACAACATTCTCAGCCCTTCCACCCATCGGGTTAGCGGAAACCCCATATACGAATGCTCGCTCGCCTTTGGGGTGAGCGGGTTGTCTTGATATTGTTTTCTATCCACAGCCGGAACCGGTCGAACGAATGGAGGGGGATCGGTTCGCATGTCTGCCTGGATTTCCTCCACCCTGGCATACTCAAACCCGCGAGCACCCATCTTTCTGGCGATGCGACACAGGATTTCCCAGGAATGCAGTGCTTCTCCAGGGGGTGGGGCAGCCGGGTGGATTTCGCGTACACACCCAGAATAATCGGTATACGTTCCCTGTTCTTCGGTAAATGCAGTGATGGGAAGGATAAGATCCGCCTTAACATCTGCTGCAGGTGGATAAATATTTTGATACAAGATTGCCGTTTGCCCAGGCATGCTGGCCGGGATAGCTTCACCGATGAGGTAGAGCACATCCAAATTCTCCGCAGAGGAACCATCTTTATGAGGAGAGATCCCCTGCAGTAGAGATCCGACCAGATTGCCCTGCTCAGGAAGCGCGATAATCCTGGCGCTAAATTGGTTAGCCAATCTTTCGACGGTTTCTATCAGCTGCGTATTCTCAGGGGAAGACAGAAAGGAAGGGCCGATGATGATTACCGTAGAATTTGATTTGTGCAGCAGTCGCGCAGCCTGGCTGACTCGATCCATCTCTATCTGGCCAGGGTAGATGGTGGATGTGCCTTGGGTTATTTCGGCAAGAGTAACAACCAGATCAGTTTCTTTTCCAGGGATGGGCTGCAGCCAGACATCCGCAAATCTATTGATGCGCGCTGCGTACGGATCAATAGAAATGACCTTCGCGCCTTTGTCTTTAGCCCGGTGAATTTCAACTTCGACCACCGAATGAGCGTAATCTCCATCCAGCCCAAGACACAAGATCGTAGACGCTTCCTGTAAGATGCTCAGCGGAAATGATTTCCCAGGTGCACCGAGAATTCCACCGCTGTTTCGCGCCGAGCTTCGGATGCGATCGGATTTCATCACCTCACGCACAAATTTGTCGGCAACGAAAAGATCTTCGTTGCTGCAGTTGGCTGAGATAACCATTTCAAATTTTTTAGGGGCGCAAGCGGTTAATTTATCCGCAGCTATCTGGATCATGACATTCCAAGAAATACCGATCCAATGCTGACCGCTAAATTTCTGGGGCTGTTTCAAACGGGTGGGATGGTTGACCAGCTCAGTAATCCCGAAGCGCCCTTTCACACACAATACATTGGTTTTGGACCGGTGGTCAGGCAGGCTTCCGATTACCCTATCATTTTTTGTTAGGAGGTTGATCTGGCAGCCAATGCTGCATAATGGGCAGGTTGAAACGGTGAATTTCTCTGGTTTGCCGTCCCATTTCCGGGTTTTCTCAGTAAGAGCGCCGGTTGGGCAGGCTTCCACACAGGCTCCACAAAAACTGCAGCCAGCTTCCAGCAGCGTGCGGTTGAAAGCCGTCCCCACCAATGAATATGTCCCACGTTGCGTATAGGTGAGGGTATTCGAGAAATGCAGACTTTCGCAAATACGGATGCACCGTCCGCATAATATGCACAGGTTATTATCGCGATCAATAAATGGATCATTCTTTTCTACGGGCAGCATCCGGTAGCGGACCGGAAAATTTCCCTGGGGGATCCCCAGCCTGTTCACCATGTCTTGCAGATCACACTGCTCGTCCTTTGGGCACGAGCGGCAGCCGGTCGTCACGCAGGCTTTACGCAAGGTGACCATGCAATCGTCACAATGGTTTTTTTCCGGGCAGAACAAACAGCTGGATGGATGTTCGGACAGGAGCATTTGCAGCACATCTGCTCTTAAAGCCTTTACCTTCGGGCTGTTGGTATTTACGACCATGCCTTCCTCGACCGGTGTCGTACAAGCCGTTGGGGTAGTATGTCTACCCTGGATCTCAACGATGCACATCCGGCAGCTGCCATGCGAAGCCAGACCTGGGTAATCACACAGCGTAGGGATATAAATTCCATTCTGGCGAGCAGCCTCGAGAATAGTCATCCCTTTATCAACGGTCAGCGGACGCTGGTCGATGGAAATCGTCACACTCATGACAGAACCTCACAAAAATCCCATTCGGCTGCCCGAGTGGAATTAGGGATACCGATGATTGCATGTCTCGCGCATACTTTTACACAGGAATGGCACTTGATACACCTGGAGCCATCCAGGTGATGGATTTTTTTTCTTTCTCCCTCAATGGCATTCACCGAACAAACGCTCACACACAGCCCGCATCCACTGCATTTCTCCGCCAGGATCTTGTATTCAAATAAATCCGTACAGACCGCGGCCTGGCAGTATTTATCGTGGATGTGAGCTTCAAACTCCGCTAAGAAATACCGCATTCCGCTGGAGGTTGGGTTGGAAGCGGCCTGTCCGAGGCCGCATAAAGAAGCCTGGGTCATGGTCATCGCCGTTCTCCGCATCGTATCCAGGTCTCTAGCCTCTCCCTCTCCGCGTACAATTTTCTCCAGGGTATCCATTAATATGCGTGTTCCAATCCGGCAGGGAGTACAGTTCCCACACGATTCTTTTTCAGCAAAACCGATAAAATAGCGCGCCATATCGACGATACAGGTGGATTCATCCATGACGATCAACCCCCCCGAACCCATGATGGACCCTTGATCTCGCATCGATTCGTAGGTAATAGCAGTGTCCATTTGGGAAGCTGATAAACATCCCCCGAGAGGGCCGCCGGTTTGGATTGCTTTGAATGGTCGTTGTGTACCGCCCCCAATATCGAAGACGATTTGCTTGAGCGTCATTCCCAGCGGCACTTCGATCAAGCCTGTATTGCGTACCTTCCCAACCAAAGAAAACGTCTTGGTGCCGGTATTCCCGGGAATACCAAATTGCTGGAACCACTTCCCGCCATTTCGAAGGATGGAGGGTACAGTGCCAAAAGTCTCGGTGTTATTAATTAATGTGGGAAACCCATTTAATCCATGATCCGCCGGATAAGGGGGGCGAGGCCTTGGCATACCTCGTTCGCCTTCCAAAGAGGCGATCAATGCCGTCTCTTCACCGCAAACAAATGCACCTGCTCCTTCTCTGATCTGGATATCAAAATTAAATCCTGATCCCTGGATATCTTCCCCCAATAATCCGTATGCGTGCATTTGCTGGATTGCTTTTTTCAGGCGGGCGACTGCCAATGGGTACTCAGCGCGAACATAAATAATCCCCTGGCTGGCCCCAGTAGTGTATCCCCCGATCAGCATTCCCTCCAGGACTGCATGCGGATCGCTTTCGATCAGGGCGCGGTTCATAAAAGCCCCCGGATCGCCCTCGTCTGCATTACAGACAACGTACTTCATTTCCGCTGCCGCAGCCAAACAAAGTTCCCATTTTTTGTAGGCTGGGAAGCCTGCCCCGCCTCGTCCGCGAAGCCCGGATACTTTTAGCTCACAAATTACCGATTGGGGATCAGCCTGGAGAGCTTTTTGAAAGCCAGTATACCCTCCCTGTGCCAGGTAGTGATCGATGTCTTCGGGATCGATCAGCCCGCAATTCTTTAGGATCACCCGGACCTGGGGTTTGAGCATGGGCAGATCAAAAAAGCGTGGAATGCCCGTCTTTGCTGTAAACTCTTCACTTCCAAAATGACCAGCAGCCAGCTTGGGTAAGATATCTCCATTGACCAGGCTGGAGACCACGATTTTTCTGGCCTTTTCAGGGGTGACATTGGCATAACTCACCCGGGGAGACCCGGGTAAGGTGATATCCATAAGAGGCTCGAGGTAACAGGGACCAATACAACCCACCTGGATGACTCTGGCTTTTAATTGATACTCATCCAATGTTTCCTGGATTGCCTCGTATACGTTCAGCGCGCCTGCCGCTCTTCCGCAGGAAGCAGATCCGAGATAAATCACAGGGGTATCCTTGGGCTGCGCCAGTGTATCCCAATTCAAAAGCGCTTGTCGGCGGATCGCATCAAGGTTGTTCATAAGCTTCTAATAGCTTGCGGAGTTTCTCACGGGTCATCTTTCCATAGATCTTACCGTCTATCTCAACCACCGATGCTTGCGCGCAGCAGCCCAGGCAAGCGACCTCCTGATAATCAAAACGGCCGTCCGGGGTAGTCTCTCCGAGCCCCACTCCCAGAAGACTCTGTGTTTCATGGGATAACTGATCTCCTTCTTGAACGTGACAGGCCGTACCCATACAAACCCGGATCTGATGATCCCCGGGTTTCAGAAAGCGAAATTGCGCGTAAAAAGAGGCCACACCAAAAACGCGGGCTTCAGAAACCTTTAGAAAGCAGGCGATTTCGCGGACGTTCTCCTGAGAAATAAAGCCTTTTTGATTTTGGCAGTACTGGAGCAGCGATAACAGCTCGTCTGGTCTACCTGAAAATCCCTCAAATGTGGCAGAATCGGTTGTACGATCCGCGGTTAATGAATCATCCATGAGAACCTTCTTGTCAAAGATGGCAGTCTAAATCCAGTTTATAGACGTAATCGGATCTTAATTCAAGTGACGTATTACACTATTGTCTATCCTGATTGTTAGACATATTGAAACATCTAAGTTTTCTTTACATTAGAAGGGGAATATAACGGGGGAGGAGAATAGAATACCAATGATTACCTTACCAGGTTGGGATTAACAATATATTCCCACCAATGATTGGAAATCCCATCAGTTTCACCTGAGGAATGTGGCAGGTGGCGAAACCACCAGAGGTGGTGAGCGCGGGTGTCGCCGTTTCCCCATTCACTGCTGTCAACAAGCCGTGGTTCAAATTTCAGGTCTGGAAATTGGTCCCAGGATTGGTGGTTGCTCAAGACCTTCCTTGTATTCCCCCAGTCATAATCTCTATCACTGTTGGGAGCGAAATGGATGTTTCCAACCTCAGCCTGACCCGGATGAGTTTTCTCATACCGGACAAACCGTTTCCAAAGGTTTTTCGCATCGGGAAGGTCCTGAAAAACCTGGGACAAAATCGACTCTGCCCGATGACCATAACTTTCTAACATCTCACCAATACCCCGCTCGTAGTTGAAGGCCATGATCACGAAACGGCGCGAAACCTGGGTAAGATGGGTGAGTGGCGGAGAGTTGCACCAAAAGGCATCTCCGCCAACCATACGCGATTCGTAAAATCCGCCCCAAGGAAAACCGATCATCCAGACCTCATCGGCTGTACCGCGGTTAATCCTTTCAATCAGGTTATGCTCGTGAATAAATTTTTCATAGCTCACCTTGTCCGGTTGATGGAACCCCAGGTGTTTCCGCCACCCGCGCATGTATTCTTCACTGGTATACCGGAACCCATCCTGGAACAATGGAAAATCATCCACCACGATTCTTTCGGCGATCTGGTAATTTACATATCCATAACTGGCGGAATGTAGATCTGTAATAAACCCATCGACCAGTCGATCCGGGTCATTCCAATGCATAGCCTGTCTCAGTCGCGCACCTCCCTCGGAGGGAAGCACTGGATCCATAAGTATCAATAATATTTTGATATTTACCGGCATGAGCAATCCCAGTTACGATAATCTCGCGATACGGGCATCCACTACCTGTACACCTTGTTTGCATACTATGAGCGGGTTAATGTCTAGTTCAGTAATCTCAGGGAGATCGGTTAAGAGTTCCGAGATTCGCACGAGTGTATCTACAAGAGCTTCCCGATCGGAGGGCGCTTCACCTCGAACTCCATCGAGGAGCCGGCTGCTCTGGATTTCTGTCGTCATCTCCATGGCTTCGGTCTCGTCAATTGGGGCTACCCGCAGGGCAACATCGTTCAAAACCTCAACATAGATACCTCCCAGCCCAAAAAGTATAACTGGACCAAATGTATTATCCCTTTTTCCACCCACGATCACTTCCCGCCCATCCTTTACCATCTTTTGCAGTAGAAAATCAGCCTTTTCGTCTATCCCTTGAGCGCGCAGCCGGGTCTTTAGAGTCTCTATCGCCAAATTGAGGCTCTCCTCATCAACGATATCCAGCATGACGCCCCCAATATCGGATTTATGGATCACCCCGGGGGTAATCAGCTTAATAGCCAATGGATAACCGATCTTTAAGGCAATTCGCTCAGCTTCATCGGCATCCTTAGCCAATCCCCAGGGGGGAACGGGGATTTCATATGCCTCGCAGACCAGGAAGGCCTCATGGGTGAGCAGGACATTCCCCAGGCTGCTGGCCAGGATCTGGCGAGCACGTCCGGCAGCGCCGACGGGTGAGCAGCGCTGGGTAGATCTCAGCGCTGCTCGAGCCCGGGTCTTCTTGTGGAATTGCGAGATATCCCGGCTAGCAGCTAAAGCACGCATAGCATCCGCTACCTCGACAAATATAGGGTAGTGAAGCTCCTTTTCTAACCGGTCGATATTCTCCTGCGTACTTGAGAAG